>Ga0208158_1000015_pt1 | contig 174470 bp, 159 predicted proteins | sample 8_EtaG_FD_184081 | JGI IMG/M metagenome (GOLD analysis project Ga0208158, IMG submission 184081) | Marine viral communities from the Subarctic Pacific Ocean - 8_ETSP_OMZ_AT15162 metaG (SPAdes) (version 2) | ecosystem: Environmental > Aquatic > Marine > Oceanic | place: Pacific Ocean...
CGACGAGTCGCTTGCCTTGGTATTTCTTGTCGAAATACTCCAGCCAGCGCCCACACGAATTACTTGGTTAATTTGTTAAAGAGCGTTTGAGCCGTGGCTCAATCAAGGAGGCGAATTATACTTCGTATCGCCACCCTGTCAACCGTTTTTTTCGAGCCGTTTCAGAAGCTTCGCGTCTAAAACCACCGAGACTTGCCGGCTGATACTTGCTTGTTTCGAGGGGCGTATTCTACATCGAATCCGTACCCTGTCAACCGTTATTTCAAAGAAAGTCTAAATCGTTTTCTTCAACACTTTCAAACAGTTAACTCTCTCAAAACACCCCGCTGTTCCAGCGTGTCCCTCAAGCGAGATGCGCATTCTACAGAGCTGGGCGCAGGTGTCAACGGCCAACCCCTGCTAATTCCAAACTCTTTCGGTTTCCACCTATTAATACACTCACACAAGGTGGAAACCGATTGAAAATTACACAACTGCGCAAAGCTCCAGGCATTATTCTGGAGTTTTAGCTGGTCGACGTTGCTTCCTACGGAACAAAGCACGAACAGGCCCAGACAACGCATAGATCAAAAAGCCTGTAAAAAGCACGGTGGCCGGATCCAGCGCAATCACTACAAAGATAAGCACCACAAGCAAAATGGCAGCAAACGGTACGCGGCCACGAAGATCAAGATCCTTAAAGCTATGATAGAGAACATTACTGACCATCAGCATACCTGTACCACCAACAACCACGACCGTGAGAAAGGTTAGCCAGGCAGATGGCTCAAACGCATTAAAGCACCACACCAGGCCTGCAACACAGGCCGCCGCTGCAGGACTAGGCAAGCCCACAAAGAACTTCTTGTCTACAGAACCTATCTGCGTATTGAATCGCGCGAGACGAAGAGCCGCACCTGCCACATATATGAAGGTAATCGCCCAGCCGATCTTATCCATCCCATTCAAGGACCAGAAAAACGCGACAAACCCGGGCGCAACACCAAACGCAACCATATCCGCAAGGCTGTCGTACTCCTCGCCAAATTTGCTCTGGGTGTTAGTCATGCGGGCCACGCGCCCATCAAGCCCATCTAGAATCATGGACACAAAAATTGCGATGGCAGCATTATCGAAAACGCCACCCGCCGCCGACACGATGGCGTAAAAGCCGGAGAACAGTGAGGCCGTCGTCAGCGCGTTGGGCAGAAGGTATATCCCTTTCCTGCGCACGGGCGCCCCCTCAACCAGCTCCTCCTCTACGACTTCACCTGGCTCAATATCGCATTCAGCCGTGGTCTTTGAGGAAAGCTCTGGCTCGCCTTCCCTGGATCCTATCTCGGTATTCTTTCTTTCTTCAGTCATTCCCACTACTCCGGAAAGCATTTGGGCGAAGTATATACGAAAAACGCGGCCACCCGGGCCGCGTTCTATTAAACCAAGCTGAACTTCGCTTAGTTTTTATCCTTATCAACAATCTTGTTAGCAGAGATCCATGGCATCATTCCGCGCAGCTTCTCGCCTGTCACTTCAATCGGATGGGCCGCGTTCTGACGACGGCGTGCAGTCATGGACGGGTAGTTCAGAGCACCTTCAGCGATGAACATCTTCGCGTACTCGCCACTTTGAATGCGCTTGAGCGCATTGCGCATAGCTTCACGGGACTGGTCGTTAATAATTTCAGGACCAGTTACGTACTCACCATACTCAGCGTTATTAGAGATCGAGTAGTTCATGTTGGCGATACCGCCTTCGTACATCAGATCTACAATAAGCTTCAGCTCGTGCAGACACTCAAAGTAAGCCATTTCCGGGGCATAGCCTGCTTCGGTCAAGGTCTCAAACGCCGCCTTTACCAACTCAACCGTACCACCACACAGAACAGCCTGCTCGCCGAACAAATCTGTTTCGGTCTCGTCCTTGAAGGTTGTCTCGATAATACCGGTACGCCCACCACCAATGCCGCTGGCATAAGAAAGCGCTAAGTTTTTGGCATTACCTGAGGCGTCCTGGAACATCGCAATCAGGTCAGGAATACCGCCGCCATTGGCAAATTCTGTTCTAACGGTGTGTCCTGGCGCCTTTGGGGCAACCATGATTACGTCAAGATCTTTACGCGGAACAACCTGGTTGTAATGAATCGCGAAACCGTGAGCAAACGCCAAGGTAGCGCCCTGCTTAAGGTTAGGCTCGATTTCAGCCGCATAAAGCTCGGACTGAAATTCATCCGGGGTCAGGATCATGACCACATCAGCAGCAGCAACGGCAGACGGCACGTCGCTTGTCTTCAAGCCATAGGCTTCTGCCTTGGCAATGGAAGAGGAGCCGGGGCGCAGGCCCACGGTCACATCAACACCGGACTCTTTCAGGTTGCACGCATGGGCGTGACCCTGTGAGCCAAAACCGATGATGGCAACTTTTTTGCTCTGAATGATGGAAAGATCGCAATCCTTATCGTAATAAACCTGCATGAGTAACCTCTGTTATTTGTGGTGGCCCCTAAAAGGCCAGATCGGTCGTAATATATGAAACAATTTAAAGGCTTAAAACCTTTTCGCCTCTAGCTATCCCGGAAACACCCGAGCGCACCACTTCAAGTACACCTGAGGTGCCGATAGCCTGAATAAAGCCGTCGAGCTTGTCGCTGTCGCCCGCGAGCTGAACGGTGTAAATCGAGCTGGTAACGTCAACAATCTGGCCCCGAAAAATATCCACAGTGCGCTTGATCTCAGCACGCTGGGAACCGGTGGCCTTCAGCTTAACCAGCATCAACTCTCGCTCGATATGAGGCCCTTCAGTCAGATCCACCAACTTGACCACCTCAACAAGCTTGTTGAGCTGCTTGGTAATCTGCTCAATAACCCGATCCGAGCCAGATGTTGTAACCGTAAGGCGAGACAAGGTCTCATCTTCGGTAGGCGCAACAGTCAGGGTTTCAATGTTGTAGTTCCGCTGCGAAAACAGCCCCACTACCCGAGACAAAGCCCCTGGCTCGTTTTCAAGCAATACAGAAATGATTCGACGCATGATCACACCCTCTCCGTCTTGCTGAGCCACATATCTTTCATGCAGCCACGGGCAACTTGCATCGGATAGACATGCTCAAAACGATCAACCTGTATGTCCACGAAAACCAGCCTGTCTTTCATGGCCAGCGCTTCTTTGAGCTTCGGCTCCAGATCTTCTTTTTTATCGATAAGGATACCCACGTGTCCATAGGCTTCCGCCAATTTGACGAAGTCGGGCAAGGATTCCATGTATGAATGGGAGTGGCGGGCCTCGTAGTTCATATCCTGCCACTGCCTTACCATCCCCAAAGATCCGTTGTTCAGGTTGATGATTTTCACCGGCAGTTTGTACTGGCTACAGGTAGACAGCTCCTGGATATTCATCTGGATACTGCCTTCACCGGTGATGCAAAGCACTTCCTCATCTGGATGGGTCAGCTTTACCCCCATAGCCGCGGGAAAACCGAAACCCATGGTGCCGAGACCGCCCGAATTGATCCAACGGTTAGGCTTGTCAAACTTGTAGTATTGGGCCGCGAACATTTGATGCTGCCCCACATCAGAGGTAACAAACGCATCTCCGTTGGTGAGGCGGTGCAACATTTCGACCACTTCCTGCGGCTTGATTACATCCGGGCTGGTCTCGTAACGCATACCATGGAATGCACGCCACTCGTCGATCTGCTTCCACCAAGAGCCTAGCGCCTCTGCGTCTGGCTTTTCCTTGCTCTCTTTCACCAGCGCCAGCATTTCTTTAAGAACCGCATCGACCGGCCCGACGATGGGCACGTCAGCGTCGATCGTCTTGGAAATAGACGCCGGGTCAATATCAATATGAATGATGCGAGCACCCGGGCAGAACTTTTCAGTTGCGTTGGTTACCCGGTCATCAAACCGTGCACCGACCGCCAGAATAAGATCCGAATGATGCATCGCCATATTGGCTTCGTAGGTGCCATGCATGCCAAGCCAGCCAAGATGCTGTTTGTCGCTGGCCGGATAACAACCAATCCCCATCAGGGTGTTGGTAATCGGATACCCTAATTTGCGCACCAGCTCTGTCAGCTGCCCGGAGGCCTTGCCCAGAATAACACCGCCACCGGCATATATGATGGGACGGCGCGCCGCCAGCATCATATCGACTGCTTTCTTGATCTGACCGGCGTGGCCGCGGATTGCTGGGTTGTAGGAACGCAGCTTTACGTTTTTCGGATAAGCGTACTCAAAGCGCTCATTCGGCGCTGTCATATCCTTGGGAATATCCACAACCACAGGTCCAGGGCGGCCAGTCGAGGCGATGTAATACGCTTTGCGTATAGCTCCCGGGATCTCTGATGGATGACGCACACTAAGGTTGTGCTTAACCACAGGTCGGGAAACGCCAATCATGTCCGTTTCCTGGAAGGCATCTTCGCCAATCAGGGTAGACGCTACCTGTCCGCACAGAACCACCATGGGGATGGAGTCCATAAAAGCGGTGGCGATACCAGTAATAGTGTTGGTGGCTCCAGGGCCTGAGGTTACAAGCACTGTGCCTGGTAAGCCAGTAGCACGCGCATAGCCGTCAGCCATGTGGACTGCCGCCTGCTCGTGCCTTACCAGAATATGCTTGACCTTGTCCTGCCTGAACAGCGCATCATAGATATGAAGGGCTGCACCACCCGGATAGCCATATATGTACTCGATCCCTTCATCTTGTAGGGAACGGATCAGCATATCGGCGCCAGACAATAACTCCACGATTTTCTACCCTCTTATTTACGAGTGAATGAGCCGGGCACACGCCCAACTGCCTGGATTCACGGTTTCCCTGCTTCTTGTGAAAGCGGAACCGGCTGCAGCTCCACACTTTGTTAAGAGGTTGTCTCCTGGCCAGCCGCCCTCCTGAGGGTTGCGGAGAACGGCCAATCAACGGGTTGCAAATAAGCAACAACCATCCCGCGACAGATGCGCGGTACGCTCAGTGTGGTAAATAACAGGGGGATACTCGCACGGGATTGCCTGCCGTATTAACCCCAGTCTTCAGGCAAACAGTAATTCTGACAGCGCGAAACTCCCTGTCAATAGCCACCACCGCTTTCTGTGTCCATACCGGACAGGTCTGGCATCATTATTTGCAACCAAGGTGCAAAGATTTGAACCAGGCAGAAGAAAATACTTCACACAGATGGCATGATAGACGCACTAAAAAAGAACACACCACGAGTAGAGCCATGAACAAAACAACCCTGATGCTGACACTATTGATGGCCGTAGCACCCGGCATGGCAATAAGTGCCTCTGTATACAAATGGACGGATGCAAATGGCATAACCCATTTTGGCGACCGTCAGCCCGTGGGGGCAAACTCTGAGACAGTTAACGTTCGCTCAGGCACATCTACCGGCAGCGGCAACAACCGACCTACCGCTCAGCAACGCCTCGGCGAGCTTCAAGAGCAGCAGCAAGAAGACGCTGAAAAGAAACAGGAAACAGCAGCGCAGACAGCCCGAAGAAAGCAGCGCAAAGCCAACTGCGAGACAGCCCGCTCAAACCTGAAAGTCATAGAAAGCAATGCACGTATCCGGATCGAGGAAAACGGCGAAATGCGCTACCTAAGCCCGGACGAAATCGCGGAACAGCGCGATAAACTGGAAGAAGTTGTTGCTGAAAACTGCGGAGCTGAAGACTCGAAATAAGCTCAAAAGCGATTAAAAAAAGGGGGCAGAACCTAAGCCCTGCCCCCTTCGTCAGCTTTCTTCGCTTAGGCCGCTTTAAACACTAGCTTGCCCCCATCCACCGTTGTTTGAATTGTGTCATCGGCAACAAAATCACCCTGTAACAACCTCTGTGCCAGCGGATTTTCGATCATCCGCTGAATCGCCCTTTTTAGCGGCCGCGCACCATATACCGGGTCGTATCCGACTTCCGCCAGCAAATCCATCGCAGCTTCGTCCAGCTCCAGCTTCATGCCCTGCTCCTGCAGACGCTTGTTGAGGATCTCTATCTGGATTGTCGCGATACCGTGAATCTGGCTTCCAGCCAATGGATGAAAAACAACCACCTCATCCACACGGTTAATAAATTCAGGGCGGAAATGTGTTCCCACTTCCTCCATAACCGCGCTCTTCATGGCTTCATAGTTTTCTTCACCGGCCTTTTGCTGAATGATGTCCGAGCCGAGGTTAGACGTCATCACAATAACCGTATTGCGGAAATCTACCGTGCGCCCCTGGCCATCGGTAAGACGACCATCATCAAGCACCTGGAGCAGTATGTTAAATACATCCGGGTGCGCCTTTTCAACTTCATCCAGCAGCAACACGGAATATGGGCGACGACGAACCGCCTCGGTAAGGTACCCGCCCTCTTCATAGCCCACATACCCCGGAGGCGCACCAATCAAACGGGCAACGGAGTGTTTCTCCATAAACTCCGACATGTCGATGCGAATCATCGCTTCTTCGGTATCAAACAGGAACGCGGCAAGCGCCTTGCACAATTCCGTTTTACCCACACCCGTTGGCCCAAGGAACAGGAACGAACCGTTAGGCCGATGTGGGTCTGCCAAACCTGCCCGGGACCGACGAACGGCGTTGGATACCGCCTCTACAGCTTCGTTCTGGCCAATAACGCGAGTGTGCAGCTCGCCTTCCATACGCATCAGTTTGTCGCGCTCGCCTTCCAGCATTTTGGACACTGGAATGCCCGTCCATTTGGAGACGACTTCAGCGATTTCATCGTCGGTAACGCGATTACGCAGGAGCTTCATTTCCATCATTTCAGCCTGGCTGGCCATATCCAACTGGCGCTCCAGTTCAGGAATGCGGCCATACTGCAGCTCTGACATTTTTCCCAGATCGCCTGCACGGCGAGCGTTTTCCAGATCAATACGAGCCTGCTCCAACTGACTCTTTATTTTCTGAGAGCCATGCAACGCCGCCTTCTCGGTATTCCAGACTTCTTCAAGATCTGCATATTCACGCTCAACGCCCTGAATTACCTCGGTCAACTCCTCCAGGCGCTTCTTCGACGCAGCATCTGTTTCCTTTTTTAACGCCTCACGTTCAATTTTGAGCTGAATCAGGCGGCGCTCCAAACGATCCAGAGGCTCTGGCTTGGAGTCCATTTCCATGCGGATCTGACTTGCAGCCTCATCCACCAGGTCAATGGCCTTATCAGGCAACTGGCGATCAGCAATATAACGATGAGAGAGCTTAGCTGCGGCGATGATCGCGCCATCCGTCACCTCTACGCCGTGGTGAACCTCATAGCGCTCCTTCAAACCACGCAGAATTGCGATGGTATCTTCTACACTTGGTTCAGTTACCAACACCTTCTGGAAACGACGCTCCAAAGCCGCATCTTTTTCAATATTTTCGCGATACTCATCCAGCGTGGTGGCGCCCACACAGTGCAACTCGCCACGGGCCAGAGCCGGCTTGAGCATATTGCCAGCATCCATAGAACCTTCAGCCTTGCCCGCACCTACCATGGTGTGGATTTCATCGATAAACAGAATGATTTGGCCTTCTTGCTTCGACAATTCATTGAGTACCGCTTTCAGGCGCTCTTCAAACTCACCACGAAACTTGGCGCCGGCAATCAGAGAACCCATATCCAGTGACAGAACCCGCTTATTTTTCAGGCCTTCCGGCACTTCGCCGTTCACAATTCGTTGGGCCAAGCCTTCTACTATGGCGGTTTTACCCACACCTGGCTCACCAATCAGTACCGGGTTGTTCTTACGCCGGCGCTGCAAGACCTGAATGGTGCGACGAATCTCATCATCACGGCCAATCACCGGGTCAAGCTTGCCTGCCTCCGCCAGCTCGGTCAGGTCGATTGTGTACTTCGAAAGAGCCTGCCGGTTTTCCTCTGCGCCTGCATCATTCACGGTTTCGCCTCCACGCACAGAATTTATCGCGCTTTCGAGCGCTGCTTTATCCACGCCCTGCTCACGCAAAACACGGCCGAGAGTACCTCGGTCTTCCAGGGCGGCCAGCAGCATCAACTCGCTGGAAACAAATTGGTCTTTGCGCTTCTGTGCCAATTTGTCGGCGATATTGAACAGGCGCCCCATATCGTTAGACATAGACACATCGCCCGCGCTGCCACTTACTTCTGGCAGGTTTTCGATTTCCTGAGCTATGGCTTGACGCACGCGCCCTGGCTCAGCGCCCGCTTGTTTGAGAAGCGGCTTAATGGAGCTGCCCTGCTGGTCAAGCATGGCCTGCATAAGGTGCAGGGGTTCAATAAAGTTATGATCTTTGCCAACAGCAAGCGACTGGGCATCGGCCAGTGCGGTTTGCAAGAGGCTGGTGAGTTTATCGATTCTCATGGCTTCGTTTCCCCAATACGTTCGGCAAATGCGATCAGTTGTTGCGCATTCGGTTTGCTTTGACAACTAATGTAGGGGCTATTGGGGGAACTTCAAGGTCAACACGGAGCACAACCGTCAGAAAATTGACAAGACTCAACTTTTCCAGATAACGGTTGCCATGCGACCCGTTTGGCCATCGCGGCGATAGGAATAGAAGCGCTGGCTGTCGGTAACCGTGCAAAAGCCACCACCGTAAATATTAGTGACTCCCAGTTTTTCCAAGCGCTGCCGGGCTAGCAAGTATATATCTGCCATATAGTGCCCCTCACGGGCACCCTCTGAGCTGAAAGCGGCTCTGGCCTGGGGGTGTTGTGCTATAAAAGCAGCTTTCACTTCAGGCCCAACTTCAAACTCCTGCGAGCCGATTGCCGGCCCCAACCACGCCATCAAAGCATTGCCAGGCAACCCCATGCCCGCCACCAAATGCTCCAGCACTCCGCCACAAAGACTGCGCCAACCGGCATGAGCGGCGGCTACGGCGGTGCCATTTTGATCACAAAGAATAACCGGTAAGCAATCTGCAGTCAGGATGGCACAAGCCTTACCTGCAACCCGGGTAAAGCTTGCATCCGCTTCCGGAACCAAGCTGGCATCTCCCACAGGCAAGCTAACAACTTCAGTGCCGTGAACCTGATCCAACCAGCCGAACGCGTCGGATGGAAGGCCACAGGCATCTGCCAGCCTTGTGCGGTTTCTCCGCACATTCTCTGGTTTATCACCAACGTGCACCCCCAGGTTCAAGCCAGCCCAAGGGGGCTGACTGACCCCACCCAAACGGGTTGTGCACACTGCATGGATGTTCGAGGGGGCCGGCCAATCCGGGTGGATAAGCGGCAGCCCAGGCGCGGTTTCAGAACTCATTGCTCTCCAGCTCCTGAGCGTGCTTGCGCAATGCTGCAAGCAAGCCCACAAAGTCTTCTGGCAAGGGCACCTCCCAGCTCAAGATCTCGCCGGTTTCCGGGTGCTCAAGTGTAAGCTTGCGCGCATGCAACGCTTGTCGGTTAAAGGCAGCCAGCACTTCACGTAGCGCTTCGGTTGTACCTTTGGGCAAGCGCAGCCTGCCTCCGTAGAGAGGGTCACCAACCAGAGGGTGCTTCACGTAAGCCATGTGCACACGAATCTGGTGGGTGCGCCCGCTTTCCAGTTTGCACCGCACATGGGTGTGAGCTGCAAAGCGCTCAATCAAACGGTAATGGGTTATCGCCGGCTTACCGCTTTTGACCACACCCATTTTTTTACGCTCATGGGGGTGGCGACCGATAGGCGCATCTACGGTAGCGCCCCCCGTAAGGGTGCCCACTACCACCGCCTCGTATTCCCGGCCCATGCTGCGAGTTTGCAGTTGGTCAACCAGCGACGTGTGTGCAATCAGGCTACGGGCAACCACCATAACACCGGAGGTGTCTTTATCCAGACGATGAACAATGCCGGCCCGAGGCAGGTTTTCCACCTCCGGAGCATAGTTCAGCAGCGCATTCACCAATGTGCCATCCGCATGGCCTGCTGCAGGATGAACTACCAGGCCTGCAGGTTTATTGATCACTAGCAGGTGCTCATCTTCGTAGACAACATCGAGGCTAATCGCCTCTGCCTGCCAAGTCACCTGAGCCTCAGGCTCGGCGTCTAGCTCTATCCGATCACTGAGCATCACCTTGTCTTTTGGCCTGCGAGTCTCTCCATTTACCGTTAGCGCGCCGCTGCGAATCCAGGATTGCAGGCGCGAGCGAGAATGCTCGGGCATAAGTTCAGCCACTGCCTGATCCAGGCGCCGGTCACTCAGCGCAGGCGGCACATCAAAACTGGCAATTATTCGGTTTTCAGATGACATTAAGCCCCCAGGGCCTGTGTGTGTTACGTTTTGGTCAGTATATTTGAAACAAACGGGGTGTACTCTCTACATGAGACTGCACATAAGGCGAGTTCCCCGCTACAATGACGCACTCGAATTTATCGACATTATACGGGATTCCGGCATGAGATCAGGTGTTCGTTTACTGCTACTTTCTACACTGGTTGTCTTGATCAGTGCCTGCGCTTCCAATAAGCCAGAGGAAGTGCTTCCGGAAAAAACCTATTACGACAACGCACGACAGGCAATGAACTCCGGCAACTTCAACGAGGCCGAGGAAAATCTGGATTCGCTTGAAACCTATTACCCGTTCGGTCGTTACGCCGAGCAAGCGCAGCTTGACCTCATCTACGCTCGCTACCAGAACCTCGATCTTGAGGGCTCCAGAGGTGCAGCAGACCGATTCCTGCGGTTGAACCCCCAAAGCGACCACGCTGATTATGCACTATACATGCGGGGGCTCGCTTCTTATAACCTCGATATCGGCCTGGCTGCACGTTATTTCCCCATTGATGTGGCCGCCCGGGATGCTGGCGAGCAGCAACAGGCGTTTCGTGATTTCAGCGAACTGTTGAACCGTTATCCAGAGAGCGAATACGCTGCCGATGCCCGCCAGCGCATGATTGCCGTGCGTAACCGCATGGCGGAACTGGAACTTCATGCAGCACGCTATTACATCAAGCGCGAAGCCTATGTGGCAGCCAACAACCGGGCGCGCTACATCGCAGAAAACTACCCTACTTCACCAGCCGTTGAAGAGGCGCTGATTATTCTCGCGGAAACGTTTGATTTTCTGAAGTTCAAAAAAGGCTCGCAGGATGCAGTGGCTTTGCTTCGCCAAAACTTCCCGAAGAGCGAAGCGTTCAATAGCGACGGCGAGTTTGAAGCAAACCTGCTGAAGCGTGAAAACCGCTCACTCTCCAGCGTGGTTACCTTTGGACTCATGAGCGACGAGTAACCAAAACTCTGTTATTTGCCGCTTTTCCAACCACTGGTAATGGGATAGCGGCGATCTTTACCAAAACCGCGCTCGGTAATGCGGACCCCTATAGGTGCTTGACGGCGTTTGTATTCGTTGAGATCCACCAAGCGAATAACCCGATTAACTTCCGCCTGATCAAAACCCTCTGCAACAATCGCATCCGCGCTAAAATCCCGCTCTACGTATAAACTCAAAATCTCGTCCAGTACGTCATAACCCGGAAGGCTGTCCTGATCTTTCTGGTCTGGGGCCAGTTCCGCCGACGGCGGCCGCGTGATCACTCGTTCTGGAATCACCGGGGATACAGAGTTACGGTACCAAGCCAGTCGGTACACCAGTGTTTTCGAAACATCCTTTAGCACGTCAAAACCGCCAGCCATATCGCCATACAGGGTGGAATACCCCACAGCCACTTCACTTTTATTACCGGTTGTAAGCACTAGCGAACCAAACTTGTTGGAAAGGGACATAAGCAAAACACCGCGAATACGTGCCTGTAAGTTCTGCTCTGTGGTATCCAGGGTGGTGCCGTCAAACGGTGCAGCGAGAGTTGCCATGAACGATTCATACATCGGTTCTATAGAGTACACATCGTACTGGACCTTCATGGCAGCCGCCTGAGCTTCTGCATCCTCAAGACTGATGCCCAGGGTATACCTGAACGGCATCATTACCGCACGTACCCGGTCCGGCCCCAGAGCATCTACCGCCACCGCAAGGGATACGGCGGAATCGATCCCCCCGGAAAGCCCAAGCACCACAGATTTGAACCCGTTTTTGTATACATAGTCGCGAACGCCGGAAACAAGCGCACTGTAAACGCTCGCTTCCTGCGACAGTTTCGCTGGTAACGGTTGGAGGGCTGGCTGATAATGATCGCCACATAACAACTCTACCGGGAACAGCCCGTCGGTAAATTGCGGCGCCTCTACAGCGAGAGAGCCAGAGTGGTCGTAAACCATTGAACCGCCATCGAATACCAACTCATCCTGAGCACCCACCAGGTTGGCGTAAACAATACTCACCTGGTTCTCACGAGATTTACGCTCAAGCAGCGCCTTCCTCTGTGCCTGTTTATCAATACTGTACGGAGACGCATTCAGGTTGACGATCAACCTTGCACCTGCCGCCACAGAATCCTCAACAGGCCCCTTTGCCCAGATATCTTCACAAACCGTGAGGCCCACCGGCACGCCACAAATATCAACTACCACCGTATTCGCACCACTGGAAAAATAACGTTTTTCATCGAACACCTGATAGTTGGGTGGAAACCGCTTGAAATAGCGGCCAGTAACTTCACCACCCTCAATTACCATCGCAGCGTTGTATAGCAAGCCACCGCTTCGCACCGGCGCGCCGATAACAATCGCAGCTTCAAGCTGGGCAGATTGCAAGCGCTCCAACGCCTCGTTTACTCTGAGTTCCATACTGGGGCGCAGCAACAAGTCTTCCGGCGGGTACCCGGTAAGACAAAGCTCAGGAAACACAACAATATCTGCTCTGTGCTCGGAGTAGGCGCGCTTGGCTGCATCAACAATCCGATCCGTATTGCCGGGAATATCCCCCACCAAAAAATCGAATTGCGCCATCACTACACGTAGCTTGCTGGGTGATATATTGGAAAGCAGAGTGCTCCCGGGTACGGACATACTTAGGCTCCTGTAACTCATTGCCACGAAAAGGCTATTATAACCCCGCACCGACATTGATTTCTTCCGCTCAACAACGGATTTCTGAAAACCATGGCGACAGATACGGTATCAGCAGTCAGTACCGGCAATAAAACACCCGTCTCACGGCAGGGCAAGCTATTCCGCATCTACAATCACTACCGGCTGGTCATCAGCCTGATGCTGGTCGCCTTGCTATTTGTTGATCCGGTGAATTTTGACACTCGCTTCCGGCTTTTGGACTACTACCAGTTTGGCGTGGTGGGGTATCTGGCACTTAACGGCTTTGTTGCGCTCATCATGTTGGCAGGCTTTCAACCGGGACAGCGTCACATCACGCTATCCATACTCTTGGATATTCTGATCATGCATGGGCTGTTATTTACCAGCACCGGCATCACCAATGGGCTAGCCAATCTTGTTATTGTTACCGTCGCCGCGGGCAATATTCTTACCCCAAGTCGCATGGGCACATTCTATGCGGCGCTTGCGGCAATTTGCTCACTCAGCATTTCAGGCTGGGCAGTACTGACCCTCAACGGGCCCGGCGATGATATCGTGCGAGCCGGCTCCCTGGGCATTCTGTACTTTGCTGCCGCCTTTACTCTCCAATACGTCTCCCGGCGAATGATGCGCAGCGAAGCACTCGCCACCAGCCGGGCCCAGAGCATTGTTGAACTGGAGCAAATCAACCAGCAAATTATACAACGCATGCGCACTGGCATTCTTGTACTCGATCGATATGGCCAAATGCGCCTGGCGAACGCCGCCGCTGAAGAGCTACTGTTTGGCGCCTCCACAAGCAAGGGCATACCAGCCTCTCGATCACGCGCTCTCCCCCAGCCCCTGAAATTAGGGCTGGAAGCCTGGCTAAAAGATCCTGAAAAACGCACGGACCCGTTTCAAGCAGCGCCCACCTCACCACTCCTGCAGGCCAACTTCACCCAGCTTGACCAGAAGCGTGGCGATCAAATTCTAGTGTTCATAGAGGACATGAGTAAAGTGACTCAGCAGGCCCAGCAAATGAAGCTGGCCTCCCTGGGACGGCTGACGGCCGGCATCGCCCACGAGATACGAAACCCGCTTGGCGCTATAAGTCATGCGGCTCAGTTGATGGAAGAGTCTCCCCATATTGACGCCAGTGACCAACAGATGCTGGATATCATCCGGCGCCACTCCAAGCGAGTGAACGGTATAGTCGAGAATGTGCTCAGCCTTTCCCGGCGCATGCCGGCGCATGCAGATCTGGTTGATCTGGTCATTTGGCTGGAGGAGTTTCGGGATGATTTCTTGCAGACCCAAGAGACAACCACCCTGCCCTCAAACCTTATCTTGAAAACCGCACCCGATGTACCAGACGCACGGTTTGATAAGAGCCAGATCGAGCAGGTGCTGGTAAACCTGTGCGACAATGGTTTGCGCTACAGCCAGCAGCAGTTAGGCGAACGCAAGATTGAACTGCACGTGGGCGCCACCGCCGATGGTGAACGCGCTTACGTGGATGTAAGAGACTTCGGCCCTGGAATTGCTACAGGCACCAGCCACTCAATTTTCGAGCCGTTTTACACCACCGACAAAGGTGGCACAGGCCTCGGGCTTTATCTGGCAAGGGAACTGTGCGAGGCTAATCAGGCCCTCCTATCCTTGGTGGAAGACGACCAGGGCGGCTGCTGCTTTCGCATTACCTTTGCCCACCCAGGGCGAATGATCTGACATGGACCCACACAACAAGATGACCACTCATACAGCGCTGATTGTTGATGATGAACCGGATATCCGGGATCTTCTTGAAATTACCCTTACCCGTATGGGTATTAAAACCCTGACAGCCCCAGACCTTACCAGCGCATTCAAACTGCTGGAAAATCATACCCCACAGCTTTGCCTAACCGACATGAACCTGCCCGACGGGAACGGTATTGAGCTGGTGCAATGGATTCAGCAACACCGGCCCGAGACTCCCGTTGCCGTTATTACCGCGTATGGCAGCATGGATACCGCGATCGAATCGCTAAAGGCCGGGGCTTTTGATTTTGTGTCCAAGCCGGTTGAGCTATCCCGGCTTAGGGAGCTGGTGAGCAGCGCCCTGAAGCTTTCAGAACCAGCCGCCCAAGAAGATGAGACAACCGACGACCCCGGGCTTCTGCTCGGCAATTCTGTGCAAATCAAAAAGCTACGCAACCAAACCCGCAAGCTCGCGAGAAGCCAGGCACCCGTGTTTATCAGCGGCGAATCCGGCAGCGGAAAGGAACTGGTGGCACGAATGATTCACCTGCAGGGTCCCCGTAATGACGGGCCTTTTATCGCCGTTAACTGTGGCGCCATTCCTTCAGAATTAATGGAAAGTGAATTTTTCGGCCACAAAAAAGGCAGCTTTACCGGCGCCGTCGAAAACAAAGATGGGCTCTTCCGCTCAGCCAATGGCGGCACACTGTTTCTCGACGAAGTCGCCGACCTGCCCCTGGCCATGCAGGTAAAACTGCTGCGAGCTATTCAGGAAAAAGCAGTACGCCCGGTGGGCGATACCAAAGAAATGCCTGTGGACATACGCCTACTGAGTGCCACTCACAAAAACTTGGCGGAGCTGGTTCAGGAGGGGAGCTTCCGGCAGGATCTGTTTTACCGGATCAACGTCATCGAACTGGCCGTGCCGCCGCTGCGGGATCGCACAGATGATATAGCGCTTCTGGCCAATCACATACTGCAGAGGATTGCCCGGGAGTATGAATGCGATGCGGCAACCCTCACTCCGGATGCTGTCGATCGGCTGAAAGAACATGACTTCCCCGGCAACGTGCGAGAGTTGGAGAACATCCTTGAGCGCGCCTTTACCCTGTGTGATGCAGAGCAAATTAGCGCCTCTGACTTACACCTGGGTAACGGGATGGCGACAGAATCTGGCATCTCCGGTGGCACGGTCATCACAGATGCTTGCCCGACGCTGGTGCCGGAGGGTGATATTGATCTTGAGGGCTATCTGGAATCTATTGAGCGCCAGGCTATTGAGAAAGCGCTGAAGGCGACTCGGTGGAATAAAACAGCCGCGGCGAAGAAGTTGGGGATTAGCTTTCGGGCGTTGCGGTATCGGTTGAAGAAGTTGGGGATGGAGTGATTTTCCTCGCAAATAGCGATCTTAACCTGTGCTGACAAAACGCTTTGCATTTAAACTCAATGCCGCTCCTCTCACAGGATGTGAAAGAAGCTGAAAATCATATCAATCAACATGGACGTTGAATTATGCGCTCTCCAAAACTATCTCTGGGCTTTACCCTGATAGAACTTATCGTAACACTTGCACTCATTGGCCTTTTGGTTGGACTTGCAAGCAACTCTTGGACGTCGCTGATTTCATCAACCCGCCACACAGGTGTTATTAACGACACGCACCGGATGTTTGCGCTGGCACGCTCCTACGCCATCAATCAAAAAGTCCTTACGACGATCTGTCCTCTTTCCGTTTCGTTGGCCTGCACGGATAACTGGAACAATCCTGTGTCTGTATTCCCCGATAAAAATAATGACAAGCGCCCGGACGACGCCAGAATTCACCGGGTCTTCAATCTCGTTAAAGGCCACTCAAAGTTGTACTCGAGAACGGCCGGCAGGGGGTACTTCCAGCTCTCTCCGAACGGCATGAGCCATGGCTCCATGGGCAGCCTGGTCGCCTGTTCCCTTTCAGGTACCGACTCTACCAATATAAGCTATCTTGCTCTCAACATTGGCGGCCGTTTACGACATCTGCGAGATGACAACGGGGATGGGGTTATCAAGCTTCCGTGGGGTGTCAGCCTAACCTGCCCGAAAACTTGACCCTATGAACTGCCATCAATAGGTAAGCGAACACTGTGATTTCGTTCACATTAACGGCTTTGGGTTACCGTTCGTTCATCATCTTCTACCGCTTATCGCATACCCGATGCAAATCACCTGCAGCTTTGATTTACTAGGCTCAGGGCTATCAGCGGGATAAAGCATGTTGAAAAAAGCAGCAGGTTTCACGTTAATTGAATTAATAATAACCATGGCGATTCTCGCCATCATTGCGGCGGTCGCGATTCCAGGTTTTGGCAATTTGATTGAGGGCAACAGGTTGGTATCTGGCACCAATCTTATTGTGTCATCGATAAAGCTTGCGAGAACGGAAGCGATCAAGCGTGGAACCAACGTCACATTTAGCACCGATGGCGGCATGGCCAGCGGCTGGTGCGTCCACATTGGGGATGCGAGCGGAGATTGCGCAAACGACCAGATCCGGGGCTTCGAGTCACCGGGAAACCTTGCGTTCGACCCATCGACGAGCTTCGATCTCGTTTTCGACCGTCGTGGCTTCCTGGTCCCGCAAACAGCCCAGACCTTTGAAGTCTCTCCGGACAATTGCGCAAGCGGCGATACCTCCCTCCGCACAATTAGTGTAAGCCCAGTTGGAAGAACTCAAATTGACGACGGAGCATGCCCGTGACTCAAGCAAATCCTCCGAAAACTGAATGGAGGAATCGCCAGGTCTCCCTCAAGAGGCAATCGGGTCTTGGTCTGATCGAAATTCTTGTTGCTGTTCTGGTCCTCGGCATCGGCATACTCGGTGTTGCCTCAACCCAGTTGGTATCTCTGCAAATGAACTCTCAGTCGCAAAGCCGGAGCCAGGCGGTTTTACTCGCGGAGGACATCTTGGATCGGGTTCGGGCCAACTCCGACAATCCCGCAGCCTATGCCTTAGGTCAGGGTAACGCCCAAGGCGCTGATAACGGAGCGTGCGACACATCGTTCGTTCCAGCTAACGCAACAGTCGCCGCAAATGATATCGCAGCCTGGGAAAACAACCTGGCGTGTCTGCTTCCAGCGGCGCAACGCACCGTCACGGTAGCCGGCAACACCGTTACGGTCACTATTGACTGGGATCAGAATGATCAGGCCATGAACCCCGTCGTCGTGAGGACAGAGATTTGAGCATGCAAAAGCCTATGCCCTTTCATTTTTATGGGTCGCGTCGTGTCTCCAGCCAATCAGGCCTATCACTTGTCGAGTTACTTATTGCAATGGCTCTGGGCCTGCTGCTAACACTTGGTGTAACCCAGATCTATCTCAGTAGTAGCATGACCTATCGCCAAGCACAGGGCCTGGCACATGCGCAAGAAAGCTCGCGTTTCGTTTCAGCGGTTCTCACACCCGAGCTCAGATCCGCAGGAAGTTTCGGCTGTCTTGCACGTATGGCTAGGCCGCTTGATCAGGTGGTCGATAATCGGTTAAACGGCGCTCTAATTGTGCCATTGACGCAAGCATTACAAGGCTGGGAATACACCGGCACTGGCCTCAATGACTCAATCACCCTTGCCGGAACATTGGCAACGCCAGGCGCAGGAAACTGGGATTCAAGTACAGCGGGCACCAACCTTCCCGCCTCTCTTGCCGGTTCGGTAGTAACCAATTCCGATGTGGTCATTATTAATGCCTTAACACCCATAGGCGTGCCGGTAAATGCAACTAACCCCCAAAACGGAAACAGCATAAACCTGACTGGCAATTCTGGGGTCGACGTGAACCGCGTCATTGTCGCAACACGCGGCGACTGCTCTGAAGGCGAGCTTTTTCAGAAAAGTAATAATGCCAACGCCAGCTCGATCACCATGGCTGGTGCCAATATTAATCCAGGCAACAACGGCAATACCTTCAACCTCAGTTATGACTCGCAAGCCAGGGTCTATGAGTTTACAACGATGGCTTACTATATTGGTCAGGGCACCAATGCTGAACCTGCGCTTTTCCGCCGACTGATGACACCTCTTCAGGCGCCTCAGGAACTGGTATCCGGCGTAGAAACACTCCAGATTCTTTACGGTGTCAATACTACTGGAACCAGCGCCGCGGACAATTATGTAACAGCTGACCAAGTGGCGAACTGGGATTCAGTCGTAAGCGTTCGCTTTTCGGTCATGACCCGGAGTCCGGACGAAGTTCTTGATACAGAAAACAGCCGCAGTTTCAATATGCTTGGCAGCGAAGTGGCCCAAGCCAACAGCGGAGACCGGCGAGCGCGTCTGGTGTCCGTTGGTACTATAGCGCTTAGGGAGAAAATACAATGAGGACAAATCAAGGATCATTAAAACTGACCAGATTCGCATGCTTTCCACAACGTCAACAGGGGGCAACACTCATTGTCGCTCTTGTCATGCTGCTATTGATATCACTACTTGCGATTGGTGGTATGCAGGGCTCGATCCTGCAAGAGCGCATGTCGAGTAACGCCCACGACGGTGCGATTTCATTCCAGGCGTCGGAAGCGGCGCTCAGACAGGCTGAGACCGATCTTATTTTGGGACCGCTTGCAATACGTCTGGACGCGTTTGATGAAGCACGTATTCCAACACCGTGGACCTGGAATGGAGCAAACAACCCTACCGTCACCGGAACAGGTAATGTCGGCGGGAATGTCAGTGCTCAACCGGTATACCACCATGCTTATTTAGCAGATGTCCCTTCAAATTCAATCGGGACAGGGGACGACGTCCAGATTTTCGAACGATATGAAGTTACCTCCCGTGGTCAGGGCGGTAGCCCTGATGCCGTTAGTGTTTTGCAATCAACGGTGCTTCTGTCACCCCAATAGACAAATAGACTTTTTTGAGTCGCGTAAGAAAACTGTCTTCGCACTCTAAATGGAGATTCAGCCATGAGCTTACATATCAAACCCACTCCCATAAAGCCGTTCCTCTCAAGGCTGTCTACATTTGTTGCAAGCATCGCCTTTTCTCTGGCCACAACCCAGGCTGCATTTGCCCAGGTCAACATTTCTTCTGTACCATTGTTCCTCAAGGAGTCCGTCGATCCCAACCTGATGTTTGTGTTTGACGATTCTGGCTCCATGGGGTGGCGTTTCATGCCAGATGCTCTCAACGGTAAGGCTGGTAACAAATACTACTATTCAAGCGCTGTAAACAAAATTTATTACGATCCAAACATAACCTACCTCCCCCCATTCAAGCCAGATGGCAGCAGTCGTTTTCCGAATTCTTCCTATACGAACGCACCTGTTAATGGTTTCAGCTCCAGTTCCACAAAAGATAACCTGTCAAACTACATTCGCTTTGATTCACTTGCGGATATTGAAGAAGGTTTCTACATGGACCTTGATCAAACAACGCCGTGCCTCGCCGACCCAACAGACAACAGCTGTTACACCACCGTATTACTTAACAGTGCGTCAGCTGAAGTCAAGCAGAACTACGCTAACTGGTTTTCTTACTACAGCACACGAGACAAAGCTGCGAAATCAGGCATTACCGAAGCATTCTTTGATCTTCCGGAGAATATCCGCCTCGGTTATGGCGCAATAAACATCAATAACAGCACAATTGATGGCGTTTCAAACACCGACACGATTGCTAGTGGCGTTCGACCTTACAATAACACCAGGCGAGAACAGTTTCTGTCCTGGCTGCAGAACAAAAATGTCTCCGGGGGCACACCACTCAGAACATCACTGAAAGACATTGGTGAATACTACTCCAGATCTGACAATAAAGGCCCGTGGGGCGCCACCCCAGGAACAAATGACTCCACAGCACACGTCGAATGCCGACAAAGTTTCTCAATTCTGATGACGGATGGTATCTGGAACGGGAGCAATCCCAATGTCGGGAATGCAGATAATACAGCAGGCCCCACCCATACCAATCCTGATCCAAACGGCAGCGATTTCACTTACTCTGCAGTCTCGCCATTTGCGGACGATCACTCCAACACCCTGGCCGACGTAGCCATGAAGTATTGGAAAAATGATCTACGGACAGATCTGGACAACGGCGTACCTACTGGGACTGTCGATCCAGCTTTCTGGCAACACATGGCAACGTTTACCATCGGGCTGGGCGTCATAGGGGATATCCTGGAAACCGATGCAACTGCCGCTATAGCGTCGGGGGCACAGATTAACTGGCCGGAGCCAGACGACAACAGAAGCCCCGAAAATATAGATGACTTATTGCATGCGGCCATCAACGGTCGTGGCGGCTATGCAAGCGCGCAAAACCCGAAGCAGTTTACTGATGCCATACAGGGATTTCTCCTAGATTTAACCGCAAGAGCTCAAACTTCTTCATCTTCCGCCGCAGTCAGTTCGGCAGTACTAAGAACCGAATCGTTAGGGTTCTTCGCAGGCTTCCGGAGTGAAGACTGGTCTGGCACGTTAATCGGTTTCAACTTCGACCTGGGAACAGAAGTATGGGATGCAGAGACCGTTCTTGCGACTACAACACCCGCCAACAGAACGTTAATCACCCATAATGGCTCTGGTGGCGTAGAGCTAGAATTCGCCAGCGCGGTCTCTTTATCGAATCTTTCCACCGCTCAACAAGACGCATTGAACGCAGACCCGACCCTGGCGGCAACACAAGATAATTTCGGTTATCAAAGGCTTGCCTGGTTACACGGCGACACCAATGCTAACGCTGCATTCAGAATTCGCAAAGGAACGGAAAATAACGTTAAAGTCGACAGATTACTGGGTGACATCATAAACGCGAATCCACAATTTGTCGGGAAGGCCAATTATGGATTTTCAAGGCTGCCATCCACGGAGGGATCCAGCTATGGCGCCTCCAGATCCACTACCGCCTACCAGGCCCGAGTTGATGCTTTATACGTTCCCGCCAATGATGGCATCCTGCACGCGTTTGATAGTGAAACCGGCGCTGAACTGTTCGGTTACATCCCGGGAGAGTTGCTCCTTCCAAAGGGATCGAACAGCCACGCTCGCATTTCTGAATTGATGGATCCGGTATACACCCATGAGTATTTTATGGATGGTACTCCCAGGATACAGGACGCGTACATTGACAAGGATGGTAATGGAGAACAGTGGCGTACCGTTCTTCTGGGTACGATGGGGCTGGGTGGCAAGACAGTATTTGCCCTGGATGTTACTGATCCCGGATCATTCTCGCCAGCAGACGACGTTTTGTGGGAATTCACGCATCCAAATCTCGGGTACGGCGTAACCGACCCGCAGATAGCCAGATTGGAAAATGGCGACTGGGTGGCCGTATTTGGTAACGGCTACAATGGCACCAGTGGCGAATCTGGCCTGTTTGTTGTAAACCTCGCTGACGGGTCCCTAATCAAGGAAATCCCAACGGGGGTTGGGAGTGCAGTAACACCCAATGGCCTAGCCGCACCCACGATCACCAGCTTCCCAGAAACGGATGCGATTACCCGGTACGCCTATGCAGGAGATCTACAGGGAAATATGTGGCGCTTTGATCTTAGAGGGAACGTTGCAGCAGACGGGTCAGCAACCCGGGTATTCACTGCAAAAGGCCCAAGCAACAATGCACAACCAATAACGATTGCGCCAAGGGTTGCTCTTAACCCTAACGACTATGATGAACTCGTCATTGCATTTGGCACCGGCAGTTTTATCCAAAATGGTGATGAGAGCAATTACAATGTCCAAAGTCTTTACGGCATCAAAGACAACTTAACCAAGAGCAATCTCGACAGGTCAGATCTGCTCCAGCAAACCATCACAACCCAAGAGCAAGTAACCGTTAACCGTGCCACTGGTCCCGGAACAAACACTTTCACGGTCCGGGAAACATCTGACAACGACCTTACGTCCGAAGAGGGCTGGTATCTCGACCTGATCGTCAACAACACACAAACGGGTGAGCGGGTTATCAGCAGGGCTACATTCCCATTTGGAGTCAATTCTGACCGGGTCCGTTATACAACCATGATTCCTGACGATGACCCCTGCAGCAGCGGCAGGACTGGTTTCATTATGGATTTACAACTGTCTACCGGCAAACCATCTGATACGCCGGTGTTCGACTTGGACAGCGATGGGATATTCAACGCCGGGGACATTCCCGGCAGTTACACTCCCAGTGGCATTCAACGCGGATATGGTGCTGAAAACAGAACGATTGCGACCAGTGACGGAGATGCCGAGGTGGTCATTACGGGGGAGAACCCAGTCAAGCTTGACCCCGATGCCCCTTGTGAAGGTGCACTTTGCACCAGATCCCTAGACACAAATATTGGCCGGCAAACCTGGGAGCAGTTCCGCTAAGGAGCTATTCCCAAGGTGACAAAACAGACTCTGTATCAGAACGTTGGAAGGTGTTTACATGAAATTTAACAAATATATAGCCCCTCTCAGGATAATAGCTTTTGCAACAATGTCACTTTTCTTTCTGGCCTCTGCAAACGCGACAGCAGAAGGAATGCCAGAATCCGAATACAGAACACTTTCAGAGGGACAGCGTTACACAGGTGTTGTTAATTCGGTAAACACAGAGCAGGCGCTAGTTATTATCGATGACAGGTCTTTCATTCTCGACCGCGTTATTCGATTCAACAACGCTAGCTGGTCGAAAGAGCAAGTATTGAACCGGCTTCAGCCCAATAATCGGGTCGAAATCGAGGTGGGAAAAATCGCTGATGCCAGTCGCAATGCGAGGCTCGTAACACAGCTTAGAATTCTTGATAAATGATGATAATCAAGCAGGCATTGCCTACTCAATCCAACGACTGGAGTGATTTGATGTTGACCAACATCAGGACAGACAAGACCAAAAAAGCAAACCGAGCGTCTGGTTTCACGCTGATTGAACTGGTAATTACCGTAGCGATCATCGGCATTCTTGCGGCAATCGCCTTCCCTCTTTACCAGAACCAGGTTGAGCAAACCAGGCGAACAACGGCGAAATCTGATCTGCTGGAACTAACACAGTGGATGGAACGGCGCTATTCCAACGGTTTTGACTACCGCGACGCTGGCAATAACCCAACACTGCTTTTTAATCAGTCACCACAGAATGGTACGGCTTTTTATAACATCAGCTTTGTGGGCAATGTGGCCAGAGATACATTTTCTCTTCAGGCAGTTCCAACGGGGGGACAAACGAATGACGACTGCGGCACACTCACTCTAAACGAGCAGGGCACTCGTGGCGCCGCTCAGGCAGGCTGCTGGTAACAAATTCTGGCAGGCTAAAGCAATTGAGCTCTGGTTAGAGCTCAATTGCATCAATCCTTAACTCTTTAGGCATAGAGAACACAATATTCTCCTCACGCCCTGCAATTTCCTCGGGCACGTTACCCCCAAGATCCCGCAGGCGGGCAATCACGTCATTAACCAACACTTCCGGGGCAGAAGCACCCGCGGTTACACCAACCGATTCTTTGCCTTCCAGCCATTGCGGGTCAATCTGGGAGGCTTCGTCGATCAAATAGGCAGGCGTGCCCATGCGCTCTGCAAGTTCGCGCAGGCGATTGGAATTGGAGCTATTCGGGGAGCCCACAACCAACATCAGGTCACAGTCGCCGGCCAGTTGTTTTACGGCATCCTGGCGGTTCTGGGTGGCGTAGCAGATGTCGTCTTTGCGTGGGCCTTCTATTTCGGGGAATCGCTCACGCAGTGCGTCGATCACACGGGCGGTGTCGTCCATGGAGAGCGTGGTTTGGGTAACGTAGGAGACATGGGCCGGGTCGTTCACTTCCAGCCGTGAAACGTCTGCCTCGTTTTCAACCAGGTAAATACTACCGCCAGTGCTGTGATCGTACTGGCCCATGGTGCCTTCCACTTCGGGGTGGCCCTGGTGGCCGATAAGCACGCATTCGCGACCATCACGGCTGTACCGCATGACCTCCAGGTGCACCTTGGTGACCAGCGGGCAGGTGGCGTCGAACACCTTGAGGCCACGGCGGGCTGCTTCGTCCTGTACCGCCTGGGAAACACCGTGGGCACTGAAGATGACCAGTTTGTCGTCTGGCACTTCGTCCAGTTCCTCCACGAAAACAGCGCCGCGATTGCGAAGGTTGTCCACCACAAACTTGTTATGCACAACTTCGTGGCGCACGTATATCGGCGCACCGAATACATCCAGAGCGCGATTTACAATCTCGATGGCGCGATCTACGCCTGCACAAAATCCACGGGGGTTTGCCAGTCTGATTTGCATAGTCAGTGCGTCTGCCCTGCCGGTTCTACGTCAACAATTTCTACGTCAAATGTCAGTGTACGCCCAGACAACGGGTGATTGAAGTCAACCTCCACCTCATCACCTTCCACGCGGCTCACCATGCCTGGTAACTCTTGCTGGCGCGCATCTGCAAAGGAGATCATCACACCCGGCTCCAGCACCATATCGGCACTGAATTCGTGCCGCTTGAAGGTTTGCAGGTTGTTTGGATTGTGTTGGCCAAAGGCTTTTTCAGGCGGCACCTGATAGCTCGCCTTGTCGCCGGCCTTCATACCCATCAAGTAGGCTTCAAAGTTCTCCGGCAGGCTTTCATCGCCAATTTCCAGCGTTGCTGCGTCTTTGTCGAAGGTGGTATCAACCACGTCGCCGTTTTCAAACTTCAACGCAAAATGCAGGGTTACGCGCGTCCCCTTATCTACAGGCAGTTCTTTCATGGGTTTATTCGCTCCCGTTCGCAGGCGTACCAGAATCAGTAGGCTTGCGGAACATATCAAGAATCATCATGGCTGCGCCTATGGTAATGGCTGTGTCGGCCAGATTAAATGCGGGAAAGTGCCAGTCTTGCCAATAGAAATGCAGGAAGTCGACAACATAACCGTGCACAACCCGGTCGTACACGTTGCCAAGGGCACCGCCCAAGATCAGAACAATCGCAATGGCTGACCAGGTTTCATGGCGCTGCAAGTTTCTCAGCCAACCAACCAGTACCACACTGACCACCAACGCCAGTGTCACGAAAAACCAGCGCTGCCAGCCGGCCGCACCCGCAAGAAAGCTGAATGCTGCGCCAGTGTTGTGCAACAGCGTCAGGTTAAACATGGGGATAACCGGCACTGGGTCGCCATAACTCAGCATGGCCGTAGCCATAGCCTTGGTACCCAGATCGATTACAACGACCAGTGCCGCCAGCCAAAGCCACTTCAGCTGGGTTCCGGTTATTTTCTCACGCATTATTGCTGCATCCATTAAGCAAACGACCGGGTTTCGCCCGCCCCTTCCACGTTGGTTACACAGCGGCCGCACAGATCCTCGTGCCCAGCGTGAGTGCCCACATCTTCCCGGTGGTGCCAGCAGCGCTCGCACTTGGTGTTAGCTGCCGGGCTGACTAATACGCGTAAACCTTCGTAGCTGGTCATTTCGGCACTGCCGGCTTCTGATAATGGCTTCACCGTTGCTTCGGAAGTAATCAGCACAAAGCGGAGTTCTTCGCCAAGTTTCTCTAAATCGGCGGCCAAATCACCCCCACAATAGAGCGTAACTTCGGCACTGAGTGAGCCTTTGATCTCACCACGTACACGGGACTCTTCCAGGCGCTTGTTTACAGCTTCTTTCACGCTGTAAATCCGGCGCCAGTATTCGCGACCCAGCTCAACGCTTTCAGGTAGTGCAGCCAAACCCTCGTACCAAGTTTCGTAAAACACGGTATCCCCATGCTCCCCTGGCAAGTGCTGCCAAATTTCATCCGCGGTAAAGCTCAGAATCGGTGCAATCCAGCGCACAAGTGCTTCGGCTACGTGATATAGCGCAGTCTGGCAGGAGCGGCGCGCCAGGCTGTCAGCCTGGGTGGTGTACTGGCGATCCTTAATGATGTCGAGATAGAAGCCACCAAGCGTGGCTTCACAGAAGCTGTACACTTTCTGGTAAATTCGCAGGAAGTCGTAGTTCTCGTAGTCGTCATGCAGTTCGTTCTGCAACTGCAAGGCGCGATCCACCATCCAGCGATCCAGTGCAATCATGTCTTCCGGAGCCACCATATGCTGCTTCGGATCAAAGCCGGTAAGGTTGCTCAGCAAGAAACGCGAGGTGTTGCGAATACGGCGGTAGCCGTCTGCGGTTTGCCGCAGGATGTCTTTGGACACCGTCATCTCGCCGCTGTAATCCGTTGCTGAAACCCACAAACGGAGAATGTCGGCACCCAGTTCGTTCATCACTTCCTGAGGCGCGATAACATTGCCCAAAGATTTGGACATCTTGAGGCCTTTGCCATCCACGGTAAAACCGTGAGTGAGCACCTGGCGGTATGGCGCAACGCCGTTCATGGCGATTGAGGTTTTCAACGACGACTGGAACCAGCCGCGGTGCTGGTCCGAACCCTCCAGGTACAAGTCAGCCGGGAACTGGCCCAGCTCTGGGCGCACGCGCAACACAGATTCGTGGGTCACACCGGAATCGAACCATACATCCAGTGTGTCCAGAACTTTTTCATAGTGGTCGGCATCGTCGCCCAACAATTCACGGGCATCAATCTCATACCAAGCATCAATACCATCGCGTTCGATAGCGTTGGCGACTGTTTCAATAAGAGCCTGGGTATCTGGATGCAGCTCCTGAGTTTCTTTGTGAATAAACAGGGTGATCGGCACGCCCCAGGTGCGCTGACGTGAAACACACCAGTCAGGAGACTGTTGAAACATGCCTTCAATGCGATTTTGGCCCCAGGCGGGAACCCAGCGCACGCCTTTGATGGCTTCCAGTGCGTCCGCCCGGAGATTTTCTTTCTCCATGCTGATAAACCACTGCGGCGTCGCGCGGTAGATCAGCGGTGTTTTGGTGCGCCAGCAATGGGGAAAGCTGTGGCGGAACTTTTCTTTGCGTACCAGCTTGCCTTCACGGGCGAGCGCGTCACATACCGGATCGTCTGCCTTATAGACATGCACGCCTGCAAACTCACCGGTAGCGTTGGTGTAGGTACCATCGGCCTGAACCATGTTCAGAGTGCCAATGCCGTAGATCTTGCCAACCACAAAGTCTTCCATACCGTGATCAGGCGCTGTATGAACGGCGCCGGTACCGGCATCGATAGACACGTGATCACCCATGATTGCAGGTACCTGCTTGTCATAGATCGGGTGGTGCAACGAAAGATGCTCAAGATCTGCGCCCAGACAGGTGCCTAGCACTTCAAAATCCGTAACTTCCCAGCGCGCCATAACGCCTTCGACCATGGCTGCTGCCAGAATCATGCGTTCAGGGCCGTTGCCCGCGTCAACTTGTACCAGCGCATAATCCAGATCGGCATTGAGCGAGACCGCCTGGTTGGCAGGAATGGTCCACGGTGTAGTGGTCCAGATAACCACGGACACGTCGCCTTCGCCCTTGTCTGTGCCAAACAACGCCAAGGCTTTGGCCTGATCTACCGCGGTGAAACGCACATCAATCTGCGTGGAGGTCTTGTCCTGATATTCCACTTCGGCCTCTGCCAGTGCGGACTGACCTACCACACTCCAGTAAACCGGCCTGTACCCTCGTACCAAGTGACCCTTAGCGACGATCTTACCCAAGGCACGCACAATGCCCGCTTCCACTTTTGGATCCATGGTGAGGTATGGCTTATCCCACTCACCCATCACACCTAGGCGGATAAAGTCGGCTTTTTGCCCGGCGATCTGCTTGGTGGCGTAATCCCGACAAGCCTGGCGGAAGGTTTTGTAGTCGACTTTTCCACCGGCCTTGCCAATTTTTTGCTCAACCTTGTGCTCAATCGGCAGGCCGTGGCAATCCCAGCCCGGCACGTACGGCGCATCAAAGCCCATGAAACCGCGGGACTTAACAATCATATCCTTCAGGATTTTGTTAACCGCATGACCAATGTGAATGCTGCCGTTGGCGTAGGGAGGGCCATCGTGAAGGATGAACTTTTCACGCCCTTCGCGCTGCTGGCGCAGATTGGCGTATACGTTCAGATCCTGCCACCGCTTGAGCATCTCAGGCTCACGGTTGGCTAGGTTGCCACGCATGGGAAACGCGGTTTCCGGCAGATTCAGAGTGTGCTTATAGTCGCTCATGGTTTGTGTGCGTACTCTTTTGGTCAGTTTGGGTCAGTGTTGCTTTATCCAGAGTGTTCGGCCAGCCACGCTCTTGCGGCGTCGAAATCCCTGGCAATCTGTGCTTTCAGCGCATCGATGGATTCAAATTTTTCTTCATCCCGCAGTCCGTGGCGGAAAACAACGTCAATACGCTGGCCGTAAAGTGTGCCAGTAAAGTCAAACAGGTGCACTTCCAGTGCTGGTTGCTTGCCATCAACCGTCGGGCGCAGGCCGATATTGGCTATGCCGTCGTGGGTGGTTCCGTCATCAAGTTTAACGCCGACAACGTAAACACCCCGCAAAGCGGGCATATGGCGCAACAGGATATTCGCAGTAGGCGACCCGATGCGGCGCCCCAGTTGCCGGCCATAGACCACGCGACCCCGAACGCGATAAGGGCGTCCAAGCAGGGAAGCGGCTTTTTTCAGCTGATTGTCTTGTAGCAGGTTGCGGACGCTGGTGCTGCTTACGCGCTCGCCTGCAACAGTTACTGTGCGGGTATTTTCAACGGAAAACCCTGCGGTTTTCCCGACGTTTTCCAGCAGTGCAAAGTCACCGGAACGATCGCAGCCAAACCGGAAATCGTCACCCACAACAAGATGATTCACCGCCAGCCCATCAATCAGTACATCGTCAATAAAACCCATAGCGGAATAGCCGCGAAAGGTTTCATCAAACTTTAGGCAAAGCACAATATCAATATCCGCCGCCATCAGCGTTTCCAGCTTCTGCCGGAACCCCATAAGCCGGGGAGGCGCTTCCATACCCTGAAAGAATTCCCTGGGCTGAGGCTCAAAAACCATGACAACCGAAGGCAAGCTCAAAGCCTCGGCTTTGCTTTTTACTTGATCAATAATGGTTTGATGGCCCAGATGAACACCATCAAAGTTGCCTATGGTGGCCACACAGCCTTCTGCCAGCGGTGAATCCACCTGCCTGGAAAGCATTTTCAGGTTGGTCAGGCCCCGGATCAGACGCATGCAATGCGAACCTTCATTTGCCAGTTGGCTTTCAGCGCTTGGTAAGTGTGCAAAGCGCTGGTGAGAAAACGCGCGATTATACCTTACCTCTGGCGAAAATGTCTTACCCGCACCCCGGTCAGGGCCAGAACAATGAAGTAGGCGCTTGCACTTGCCACAACCAGCACGCCCATATACAACGAGCGCTCGATGCCATCAGCCGACAACCAGCGCATAACCGGATAATTCAACCACAGAATAACGGCAACCATGGCGGCATTTGCCAGGCCAATTTGCATGAGGTATTTCCCCCAGCCTGGCTGGCTTTTCCAGGCACCCTGGCGTTTCAGGCCACGCCATAGCAAAACTGCATTAAGCCATGCCGACAAAGACGTAGCCAACGCCAGGCCCGCGTGAGCCAGAGGGACAATGAGGGCCAGGTTGAACACCATATTGGCAACCATGGCAATGATTCCGATTTTGACAGGAGTGCGGGTGTCTTGCCGCGCGAAAAAGCCCGGCGCCAGCACCTTGATGACCATAAAAGCCAGCAGTCCGGCGGAGTATGCCCGTAAGCTTTGAGCCGACATGGCTACGTCTCTATCGGTGACCTCACCGTAATGAAACAGCGTTGCGATCAATGGTTCAGCCAGCAACGCCAAAGCCAATGCTGCCGGGACCCCTATGATCAGCACTGCGCGCACGGCCCAGTCCAGCGTAGCCGCAAACTGGTCATTGGATGCAGCGGCGTGTTTGCGGGACAAGCTTGGAAGGATAACCGTTGCGATGGCGATTCCGAACACCCCCAAAGGTAACTCAGAAAGCCGATCGGAATAATACAGCCAGGAGACGCTGCCGGTTTGCAGGAACGACGCCAAAACCGTATCCAGAAGAAGGTTTATTTGGCTGACCGACACGCCAAACAGCGCAGGAACCATTAGCTTGAGTATGCGACTGACACCTTCGTGCCGATAATCAACCCGGGGCCGCGGCATAAGCCCCAACCGCATCAGGAATGGTAACTGGAAAAAAAGCTGCAACGCACCGGCAATAAACACCCCCCAAGCCAGGGCCATAATTGGCTCGCTCATCAAGGGCGCGAGATAAACCGCCGCGCCAATCATCGCGAGGTTAAGTAAAACAGGTGTAAAGGCAGGCACCGCAAAGCGGTCATAACTGTTGAGAATACCGCCAGCGAACGCCGTCAGGGAAATCATCAGCAAATACGGGAAGGTAATACGCAGCATGTCGCTGGTAAGCGCGAACTTAACGTCATCATCCAGAAAGCCGGGCGCAAAAACTGCAGTAAGTAGCGGCGCACCTAGCATGGCAACCAACGTAATGCCCAGCAGCACCAACCCCAAAGAGCCTGCGACGGCATCCACCAAGCGCTTCACATCTGAAACCGAATGTTTCGTTCGGTAGGATGAGAGCACAGGCACAAACGCCTGAGAAAAAGCACCTTCGGCAAAAAGCCTGCGCAGAAAATTAGGAATTTTAAACGCAACAAAGAACGCATCCGCCCCGGCACCGGCGCCAAAATACCTGGCAATCACCATATCGCGCACCAAGCCCAGCACTCTGGAAAACATGGTCATAATGCCCACCAAACCGGAAGAACGAAGTAGACCGGGCGCCTTGGCTGGGGGCTGTTTTTCTGGCGGCATTGTGGGCTGCGATGACATGCGAGATTTTCCGGGTTGCGCACTCTTTCGGCTAGGTGTTTCGGGAATTACGTGCTCCCCGGCTACACCCGTGTCCGGCGAGCGGCGAGTTTACCACAGCCCTTTTCTGCCGTGGGCACCATATGGTGCTCGGTATTGACATTTGCAGGTTTGAGCGGCATAGTTCCGCGTCATTTATTTCGACGCGCTGGTTTTGGCGCGCCCGCGATTTCAGGAAGCCTCTGGATAATATATTACCCAGGGATTTCCGTACGAATCATTCAGTAACGAACTTTCAGTACTTCAGGAGTTTTACGGTGGCAAATACCCCGCAAGCCAAAAAGCGCGCACGTCAGAACGAGAAGAACCGCAAGCACAATGCCAGCCTGCGTTCCATGACCCGCACCTACATGAAAAAAGTTCAGGCAAAGATTGAGTCTGGCAACTATGAAGAAGCTCAGGCTGCCTTCAAAGCTGCTCAGCCAATTATGGACAGCATGGTTAACAAAGGCATCTTCACGAAGAACAAAGTTGCCCGCCAGAAGAGCCGCATGGTCACCAAGATCAAAGCGTTGAAGAGCGCCTGATAGCGCCCAGCGCTAGAAAGCTCTTGTTGCGAATAAAAAAACCGGCTTTCAGCCGGTTTTTTTGGTTTAGATAATCACCATATTATCTCGATGTATCATTTCCTCATCGGAAATATACCCCAAAACATCGGCAATACTGTTACTTGAACGACCAGCGATTGCACGAGCCTCATCCGCATCATAATTTACAAGCCCGCGCGCAACCTCATTACCATCGCGCCCCACACACGACACCATCTCGCCACGCCGGAACTGCCCGACAACTCCCTGAACACCTACAGGAAGCAGGCTACGGCCACCCTGGCGCAGCACTTTCACAGCACCATCATCCAACGTTAGCTTGCCCCGTGTCTGCAAATGGCTGGCCAGCCACTGCTTGCGTGCCGCAATGCGACCTTGTTCTGGTAGCAGCAAAGTGCCAACAACATCACCCTGGCGCAACCGAGTGAGGACACCGTCAATACGACCGCCTGCAATTACAGTAAACGCCCCGGATCTTGCCGCCAAACGCGCGGCACGAAGCTTGGTTTGCATACCGCCGCGGCCCAGCACACCGGCGCTGCCACCGGCCATGGCATCCAGCTCACGATCACCCGCAAACCGCTCTGTAATCAAACTTGCATCCAAGTGCTTGCGCGGGTCTTTATTAAACAGGCCAAGTTGGTCGGTGAGAATAATCAGACCATCAGCCTCAACCACATTCGCAACCAGCGCGCCCAAAGTGTCGTTATCACCAAAACGGATCTCGTCGGTAACGACCGTATCGTTCTCGTTCACGATAGGCACTACGCCGAAATCGAGCAACGCTCTGAGAGTACTGCGACCATTCAGGTAGCGCTTGCGATCGGAAAGATCGTCGTGGGTTAGCAAAATCTGGGCGGTATGAATGCCGTGGCGTTTAAACTGAGCCTCCCAGGTTTGAACTAACCCCATCTGGCCTACAGCGGCAGCGGCCTGCAACTCATGCAACTGCTCTGGGCGCTGCGTCCAACCCAGGCGACTCATCCCCTCCGCCACCGAACCCGAGGAAACCACCACTAACTCAACGCCCTGCTTTACCAGCGCAGCCATCTGGTCAACCCAAAGCCCCAGCGCCTCCACATCCAGGCCTCGGCCATCGTTGGTCAGCAAAGCACTTCCGATTTTAACCACCAGGCGGCGAGCCTGATGCAGCTGGGTACGTTCTGTCATGATACAGGCACTGTCTCTTTCGATTTACCGGGGTAGCTCAGGCATTAAAAGGCCGGAGTTTAATCCGGTGCGTACACCACTTCGACGTCGTGATCGTCATCATCAAAATCATCGTCATCTTCGCGGGCAGCCCGACGAGCCTGCTTTTCTTCCTCTATACCCGCCCTGGCCTCTTCGTCCATACGCTGGCGCCTTGCAGCTTCCTGCTCGGCAATTTCAGGATTTTCGGCCTCTTCTTCGGCACGCTCTTCAATCCAGCGCATAACCGCCTGAGTCAGCGGCTTGGTGCCTTCACCGCTCAACGCTGAAATACGGAAAACCGGGCCCTGCCAGTCAAGCTCATCAACAATCGCCTGACAATGAGCCTCGCGCTCTTCCTCCGGCACCATATCAACCTTATTCAGCACCAACCAACGATCCCGGTTAGCCAGGGTTTCACTGAATTTTTCCAGCTCATGGACAATGGTATTTACCGCATGGGCTGGCGAGGAGCCATCGTATGGCGCCACATCTACGAGGTGCAGCAGTAAACGGGTACGAACCAAGTGTTTCAGAAAACGAATACCTAAGCCTGCACCTTCTGCGGCACCTTCAATCAGGCCGGGAATATCTGCAATCACAAAGCTCTGGTGCGCCTGCACGCTGACCACGCCCAAATTAGGCACCAGCGTGGTAAACGGATAATCCGCCACCTTGGGCGTAGCGGCAGACACCGAGCGTATAAATGTAGACTTACCCGCATTGGGCAACCCCAAAAGCCCGACATCCGCCAGCACCTTAAGCTCCAAGCGCAAGTTTCGAAGCTCACCGTCAGAGCCCTTGGAGGTTTGGCGGGGGGCGCGGTTTATGGACGATTTGAAACGGGTATTACCAAGGCCGTGAAAACCGCCCTGAGCTACCTTCAAGCGCTGACCAATACGCGTCAGGTCGCCAAGTACCTCATGGGTATCTACATCGACCACCGTCGTACCAACCGGAACGGGCAGCACAAGATCGTCGCCCTTGATGCCCGTGCAGTTGCGACCAGAACCCTGCTCGCCACCCTTTGCCTTGTGCTGACGCTGGAAGCGGTAATCAATCAGCGTATTTAGGGAATCGTCCGCCTCAAGATATACGGAGCCACCATCCCCGCCGTCGCCACCATCGGGGCCACCTCTGGGAACGTATTTTTCACGCCGAAAGCTCAGGCAACCGTGCCCACCTTTACCGGCTTCTACAATGATGGTGGCTTCGTCTACGAATTTCATGAAATAAACCCTTTGCGCATGGCGCATAAACTAAAAAGCCCCGCAGCCTCAAGGAAGCTTTGCGGGGCTCCGGGCGGCTCTGACCTCTGACTATAACAGCAGAATATCAGGGCTACCCAAGGTTCGACAGAACCGGATCGCCGCTGCTTACGCAGCAGCTGGAACGATGCTTACGAACTTGCGGTTTTGCGGACCTTTTACTTCGAACTTAACCTGGCCGCCTGCTTTCGCAAACAGCGTGTGGTCTTTGCCCAAGCCAACATTGGCGCCTGGGTGGAAACGGGTTCCACGCTGGCGAACAATAATGCTGCCTGCAGATACTGCTTCGCCGCCGTAGCGCTTAACACCAAGTCGTTTCGACTCGGAATCGCGACCGTTACGGGTACTACCTGCTGCTTTTTTGTGAGCCATGATTAGCCTCCTGATTAAGGGGTGTTGCCGGGTCTTTTACCGAGACTAGCCCTGGATACCCGTGATCTTGACTTCAGTAAACCACTGACGGTGGCCCTGACGCTTCATTGAGTGCTTACGACGACGGAACTTGATGATGTTAATCTTATCGTGACGACCGTGGCTAACCACCTCGGCAGTCACTTTGGCACCATCAACTACCGGCGCGCCAACTTTAAAGTTGTCGCCATCAGCGATCAGCAGAACGCGGTCAAACTCAATGTTGCCGCCTGTTTCCACTTCCAGCTTTTCCAGCTTCAGCGTTTCGCCTTCTTTAACACGGTGCTGTTTACCACCGCTAACAATAACTGCGTACATTAACATTCTCCGCGATTGACCCATCCCTGCTCTTATCCACCTGCTTCTAAGGGAAGCGCTCTGGCAACCCTATAACAGGGAGCGCAGGTTGGGATGAGTTGGGCGCGTGATTGTACGAAAAGGCGCCCAGCAATACAAGCCAGGTTGACACTAACGGGAGCAATACCTAGCATTGCCGCCACCTGCCTGTATTATCAGCACACTAAATAACTACGTCACCAGCAAGGGATCCACAAGCCCCATGACAGCCCAGCGCATTTACGACACCGTGGCAGACGACTTCAGCCGCGTTAATGACCTGATCATCCAGCGGCTCTCTTCGGACGTTCCCCTGGTGGAGAAAATAGCCCAGCACATTATTGAAAGCGGCGGTAAGCGCTTGAGACCTCTGCTGGTTTTACTTTCCAGCCGGGCTGCAAACTATAACGAAAATGAACACCTGAAGCTGGCCGTGGTGATCGAATTCCTGCATACCGCCACGCTTCTCCATGATGATGTTGTGGATACATCAGATATGCGCCGGGGCCGAAGCACAGCAAATGCTAACTGGGGGAATGCTCCCAGCGTACTGGTAGGTGATTTCCTCTACGCCCGCGCATTCGAGATGATGGTGGAGCTAAAAAGCCTTCCTATTATGCAGGTTCTGTCTCACGCCACGGCGGTGATCGCCCAAGGCGAGGTCATGCAGCTGATGAACATAAAGAACCCGGATCTTACCGAAGATCAATACATGACCGTCATCCACAACAAAACAGCCATGCTCTTCGAGGCAGCTTCCCATACCGGCGCCCTGCTCGCCAAAGCCGACGATGCGCAAGAACAAGCACTGAAAAACTACGGAAAACACTTGGGGCTGGCCTTCCAACTCGTGGACGATGTTCTGGATTACCGTGGCGACGCAGAAGCCATGGGTAAAAACGTAGGCGACGACCTGGCAGAAGGCAAAACCACCCTCCCGCTGATCCACGCCATGGCGCACGGAAACGAAGAAGACCGTCAGCTGATCCGCCAAGCTATCCGCAAAGGCGGGCTGAGTGATTTGCCACAGGTTCTCAAAATTGTTGAAACGTCCGGTGCGCTGGAATACACCATGGAGAGGGCCAAGGCAGAAGCAGCAAAAGCCTCAGACGCCCTGAATGCTCTTGCTGCCTCGCCCCATAAAGACGCCCTGGAATTATTGACCCAGGTCGCCGTCGCGCGGGTTAGCTAAGACTTTCGCGCCCGTGCGGCGCCGTGAAATCCAGCAATGGCCCCACGGGCACAACCTGGGTGGGATTGATGGTACGTTGGCTGACATAATAGTGGCGCTTGATCTGATCAATATTCACCGTGTCAGCCACTCCAGGCACCTGGTACAGATCCCTCAGATACTCCGAAAGCGCTGGAAAATCACTGATACGCTGGCGATTGCACTTGAAGTGACCGTAATACACGGCATCAAAACGTATCAGCGTTGTAAACAACCGCCAGTCGGCCTCTGTTAACTGACTCCCCGCCAGATAACGCTGCCCGGACAACCGCGCCTCCAACCAGTCCAGCGAATCAAACAGCTCAGAATACGCGGCTTCATATTGCGCCTGAGCCGTTGCAAAACCTGCCTTATAGACACCGTTATTCACCGTGTTATACACACGATCATTGACAGCATCTATCTCTGAGCGAAGCGCCTCCGGATAGAGGTCCACATCGCTGCGCACACCTTCCAGGCCATCAAACGCGGAGTTGAACATGCGAATAATGTCCGCCGACTCATTGCTGGCAATGGTCTTCTGGTGCTTGTCCCATAACACCGGAACCGTCACCCGCCCGGAATACCCCGGAGCCGCTTGGGTGTAAACCTGATGCATAAAGCGAAAACCGTACAAATCATCCGTGTGTGCTTCTTCATCAGGCCGGAACTCCCAGCCATTCTCAACCATGTCCGGATGCACAACCGACACTGAAATATGGGCTTCAAGCCCCTTCAACTTCCGGAAAATCAACGTGCGATGGGCCCATGGACAGGCCAGGGAAACATAAAGATGATAGCGCCCCGACTCTGCCTTGAAACCACCCTCACCCGCAGGGCCCGGCGAACCATCGGCCGTCACCCAGTTCCGGAACCGCGCAGCTTCGCGCTCAAACTTGCCACCGGTTTTATCGGTGTCATACCACTGATCATGCCATTTTCCGTCGACGAGAAGACCCATACTTTTCTCCAATAAATATACTGATGACTTGAGCAGAGTAACGGCGACCCTGCTACCCTCTCAAACAAGCATTTCTGGCCAACAACCTCAGATAATTCGAACATGCAAACAGCCATCACTATAGACGCCCTAAAAGTCCTCGATGCCATAGACCGTAAAGGCAGCTTCGCTGGCGCCGCTGGCGTGCTCTTCCGGGTGCCATCAGCCATAAGCTACACCGTGCAAAAGCTCGAAGAAGACCTTAACGTCACACTCTTCGACAGAAGCGGGCACCGGGCCATACTCACCCCCGCTGGCCGCTATCTACTCGAAGAGGGCCGAACACTCCTTGAGGCCGCCGAAAATCTCGCACACTCAACCAGGCAAGTTGCACAGGGCTGGGAAACCAGATTGCGGATCGGGATCAATTCCTTACTGCCAGCAGAGTGCCTGTTCCCAGCCATTAAAGACTTTTTCGTATTAGGCGTTCCAGTAGACGTCCAGATTATCGAAGAAGTGTTTGCCGGCACCTGGGATGCACTCCAAAGCCGCAGAGTGGATCTTATTATCGGTGCCGACGACATCAGCAAACCCGCAGGAAACTTTACCAGTGAGATCCTCGGTGAAATGGCCTTTGTATTTGCCGTCTCGCCCGACCACCCGCTGGCAACCGCAGAAGAACCGCTAAGCGAAGACGACATCTGCCGGTTTCCCGCCGCGGTTGCTGCAGACTCATCCCGCTCACTGCCCCCCGGCCACGCTGGCATCTTCCACAGGCAGCGTACTTTGACGGGCGCGAATATTGACCACAAAATTGCCATGCAAAAAGCCGGCCTTGGCATAGGCTGGCTGCCAAGGCCACGAGTAAAAGAACTTCTTGCTAGTGGCCAGCTCATTGAAAAACGAGTAACCGAACCAAGACAACCCATTTCACTGCAGGCTGCAAGGCACGCAGACGATAAAGGTAAGGCCCTGATGTGGTTCTGGCAAAGATTGGTCAGCGACCCGGCAATAACGGGCTGGCTTGAGGACTGAGGCTACCGATTAAACAAACGTTAGAATGACTTCACCGCAGAGTTATCACAGGCAAATGAGTCAACGGTGTCATCATTTGATTCATTTATACTGCCACGAATCTTAATAGCGAACGGAGCCCTTTGATGCGGCAACTCTCGGAATTGGATGCCTCTTTCCTGTACCTGGAATCTGAAAACGCGCCGATGCATATCGGTAGCATCTACCTCTTTGATGCCAGCGAACGGGAAACGCCTCTGGCGTTCAGCACCTTTGTTGCTTACCTGCGAAGCCGTCTTCATGTGGTTCCGGTTTTCCGTCAGCGTCTCAAGGAAATCCCCTTGCGCCTGGGCCGGCCATACTGGATTGACGATTCAAACTTCAGTATTGAACGGCATCTGGCCTATGTAAGCCTCGGCGGAAACAGCCGGGAGGCGAACCTGACGACCCTCGCCTCAAAGATTCTGGAAGAGCCCCTCAAGCGGGATCGACCGCTTTGGCACATAACGTTCGTGGACGGGTTTCGTCTGGGCGGCGAGAAAGAGGGCAAGGCGGGCTTCGCACTTATCGTAAAACTGCACCATGCTGCCATTGACGCGTTCAGCGGCGAAGAAATTATTGGCAACCTGCTGGAGTACACACCCGAGCCACAACCCATCAACCCACCACGCCCCTGGCAACCCCGCCCTGAGCCATCAGAAGAGCGGGTTATGATACAGGCTGGCGCAAACATGCTGCGCGCACCTTGGCGAGTCACCTCACTGGCAGCCAGTGCCATGGAGGCCGCAGCCCGCGGACTACTGCAGAAACAACTACGGAAGATCCCCCTACCGTTCCCCCTGTTTTCCGCACCGAAAAGCCCGCTTAACCAACAGATTACAGCCAACCGCCAAATAGTCGCCGCCAGCGTTGAGTTATCCCGCTTGAAGGCCATTAAAGCATCGCTGGGGGATGTGACCCTTAACGATGTGGTGCTCGGGCTTTGCGCAGAAACCCTAAGGCGGTACCTGGGCGAGCAGGGGGCAGATACCGATGGGTCGCTGATTGCCATGACACCGCTTTCTGTGCGTTCAAACACCCTGCGCAGCACCACCGGCAACCAGCTGTCGGCCATGCTCCTGGATCTTGCTACCAACGAGGAGAACCCTGCCCGGCGCGTCCGCAAGATTCACTGGAATGCGGTAGCTTCAGAACCATACCGTGAGGCCATTGCAGCAGAACGGCTAACCGAGCTTTTACCCTCTACCATGCTGGCACTGTCGGCGCGGCTTTACTCAGAGCTGCAGATAGCTCAGCGCTATCAGCCAGTATTCAACCTGTCCATCACCAACGTTCCCGGCCCCCAGGTACCCCTGTACCTGCAAGGGGCAAGGTTGGAGCAACAACATAACGCAGCCCCACTGTTCGACAGCATGGGCCTGGTGATTGTGGCCGTTAGCTACCAGGGCCGCCTGACGCTCAACTTCACCCTCTGCCCCGATGTGGTGACCCACGGTGATTCGCTGCGGGCTCATGTTTGTGACAGCCTCACTGCCATTGAGGAAGCTGCCAACAAACTGAACCCGGAAGAGATGCACACACCGCTCACAGAAACCCGAAACCAGGCACTGGCAGACGACGCCATGAGCGTAATAGAAAATGCCCTTAAGAGGCTTAAGGGCCGCTTCAAGCGCTAATGCTAATGGCCATGAAGAAACGTTGAGCGGTTACTCAAACGCCCAGCGTAAAAACGCCTTTCTTTCTTCGTCCGTAGCGGTTCCCCAAACTGCCTTCAATTGCTTCAGCGAGTCCGCGTTATAGCCAGAAACGGCTCCGTCATTCGCAGGCGCACGCGCTAAGAGGACACTGTCGTCGGGCGACCAGTTTGACGACTGGGCCAGGGCCTGACCATTTTCGCCCACAACCGCCGCGGAAAACTCCGGCATCATTTTCTCCGCACTTTGTCGGGAATCGGGCTTATCAAATTCGAAATGGTATGTCTCGTTGGGGTTCGCATCAAAACGCACGACCTGAGGCTCACTTTCGATCACGTAGACCTTCGATTCGCCATTATCCACAACGCCAGATTTGGCCCAAATGGTTTTGTACGTGAATACCACCTGGTTATCGCCCGGCAGCAAGGCATAATCCAGCGCCAGGTCGTCCATCAAGTAGTTGGTCATTGAGCGCCCATTTACCTGGCTCACGTGAATGGCACCAGGCGCTTTCAGCGTTGCTGCATTTACCGCCGTGGCGGGGCTTCCCTCCCAGGTTTCCAGCTTGGTTATCGCCGACGAGCAACCAGCCAAAACTAACAGGAACGCAGCCGAGGCCATCGTCCTGGCCATCTGAAACCACCGGCGAGAATGGCCAATCTCAAACTTGGTTACACGTATAGTGTGAATAGAACTCATGTTATCTCCTCTAGGGTAAAGGGAAGGCCTGAAAGCAACGGGGCGGCCAGCTCAGGTGCATTCTGAACACCACAGCCACAGAGGGCAACTGAACCCGAAAACTGCTCGCTGCGGCGCAGGGCTGAATGCACATCACATATTTGTTAAAAAATGTTGAATTTGGCAGGAATTGTATTAATTTTAAACAAACCCTTTCCCATCACACACCGCCCGAAATACAGACACAGAATGTGGGCACAGGAGCCGACCATGAATGTTCAGGTCAGATCAGGAGAGCAGGGGCATATCCCTTTTCGTAGCAGTCGGTTCTTTTGTGTTGGCAGTGAATGGTATTTCACAACCCGGGAAGGTTTCGACAGCGGCCCCTTTGCCTCTCGGGAGCGGGCCGAAACCGGCCTAAAGCGTTTTTTGCATGTCGTGAAGATGCTACCAGAAGAACAACAGATACATTAAGAGCCTGTTGCAGCCAGGCCTATCCGTGAAAGGCTCTGCCCCCTAGAGGATGTACGGCATCAGCCAAACATCAATCGCCAGCAAACACGGCAGAGCCATCAGGGCGGCAACCACATCGTCCACCATGATTCCCAAGCCGCCGGGCAACCGCTCATCCAGCCAGTTTATGGGCCAGGGTTTTACTACATCAAAAAACCTGAAGAGCAGAAATGCCAGCAACACACCGTAAATTTGATCCGGAAACAGCCCCAGAGCAATCCACATCCCTACAAACTCATCCCACACGATCCCGCCATGGTCGTGAACTTTTAAGTCCGCAGCGGTTTTTCCGCACAGCCAGATACCCACCAGGAACGCCAGCGCAACAACAAGCCAGTAAGCAGTGGGCGGCAACCAGGCAAAGCCATACCACAGAGGAATGGCCGCCAGACTACCCCAGGTTCCGGGAGCCCGTGGCGCTGCGCCACTGCCAAAGCCGAACGCCAACAGATGCACCGGGTTCTTCAAAAAACCGGGCGGCAGAATTGCTTGAGGCAAATCCGGCTCTGGCCACTGGTCTTCCTGGCTCATGCTTTTCTCCTGAAATGGTCAAAACCTGTGGCTTCAGAGCCTGACACAACAACAGTACCGTCAAGGCGCAAACCGAGTGCTGGTTCAATCACACCGATAACGGTGAGTTGCTGCTTCAGCGACTGTGGCGCTTTTGCCCAGTTTGTTTCGGTAATGGTCGCACACAGTTCGTAATCATCGCCAGAATGCAGGGCATAATCTATGGCTGCACTACCCTTCAAACGAGTGAGCGCCGACGATATGGGCACGCGGGAACGCTCAATACTTGCGCCCACATTGGAAGCTTCGAGAATATGGTTGAGATCCGCCAGCAAACCGTCGGACACATCAATGGCAGCCGTCGCGAAATGCCTCAAGGCCAAGCCCAAATTTAGTCGTGGCTGGGGATGATGATAGCTCTCCAGCACACACTGCTCATCTGGCGCAGGATTCTGGACCTCCAGGTAGTCCAAAGCTGCGCCAGCGTCCCCTAAAGGGCCAGACACCACAATCAGGTCGCCAGGCCTGGCTCCGGAACGAAAGATGCCACTGCCCTGCTCTACAAAACCGTGCACCTGCAGGCTCAGTGTAAGCGGGCCTCGCGTGGTATCACCACCGGCAAGCGCTAGCCCGAACGATTCGGCAGCCTTGCCGAGCCCAAGGGCAAAATCACGCAACCAGGGCTCATTAGCTTCGGGTATTGTCAGCGCAAGGGTAAAACAGGAGGGGGCAGCGCCCATGGCTGCAAGGTCGCTGGCTGCGACCGCGAGCGCTCTCCAGGCAAGATGGTCGGGACGATAGTTGAAGGGAAAGTGCACCCCTTCAACCAGGGTATCTATGGAAAAAACCAGATCAGAACCGGAAGGCACTCTTTGGACTGCACAATCGTCACCCGGCCCCACCACCACAGAGTGGGAGCCGTGCAGGCGTGTTAGCGGCATGAAGTACTGCCGGATCAGCTCAAATTCACCCATCGATCAGCGCGAACGCGTCTCTGCAAGGCGCAAACGGCGGCCCAATTTATCCAGCACACTGTTCACAAACTTGTGCCCTTCTGTGCCGCCAAACCGCTTCGCCAGTTCAATGCCCTCATTGATGACGACTTTGTAGGGCACATCCACTCGGTGGCGCAGCTCATAGGCCCCCACGCGAACAATGGCCAACTCCACGGGATCTACCTCATGCAGCGGGCGGTCGAGATATGGCTCAATCAGCTTATCCAGCTCTGCCTGCTCACGGTGGACACCGCGCAGAACGTCACGGAAGTACAGGGTATCCACCTTCGCCATGTCGTTGTCGACCATGAACTCGGCTTCAATATCCGAAATCGGGCTCTTGGTAAAGTGGCGCTGGTAAAGCCCCTGCATTGCCAGAACCCGGGCACGGCGGCGATCGCCAGCTTTTGGCTGGCCTGACGGCGCCGGACGGGATGTCGTATCTTCAGTGTCGCTCATTACTCACCCAGCTTGTTGAACAGGCTAACCATTTCCAGCGCTGTGATAGCCGCCTCGGCGCCTTTGTTGCCGGCCTTGGTGCCCGAGCGCTCAATGGCCTGTTCGATAGAGTCTACAGTCAATACACCAAAGGTCACCGGCACGTCTGTCTCCAGGCTCACAGCGCCAATGCCGCTGGAAGCTTCACCCGCCACATACTCAAAATGTGGCGTGCCGCCGCGAATAACCGCGCCCAGAGCAATAATGGCGTTGTAGTCGCCAGTTTCTGCCACACGTTTTACGGCCAGAGGCATTTCATAGGCGCCGGGCACGCGAACAATTGTGATGTCGCTGTCGGCAATACCATGACGACGCAGGGTATCGATGGCACCGTCTACCAAACTTTCTACAACAAAACCGTTAAAACGACCAACCACCAGCGCGTAGCGCCCGGTGCACTTGGTAAAATCACCTTCAATTACTTTGATATCCGCCATCGGTGGCTCCTTCACAGGCTACAGCCGCAGTGCTGTAACCAGGTTTATCATTCTGGGGTGTAGGGAATGTACTCAACGACTTCCAGATCAAATCCAGAGATGGCCGAGTATTTTACGGGCGGGCTAAGCAGTCGCATCTTGCTTACGCCCAGGTCCCGCAGAATCTGGGAGCCGGTACCCACGGTGAAATAAACACCGGAGCTGCCCTTGCCAGCTGGCCCGTGACCCTGCTCGAAAAACTCTTGAATGCGATCTTCCAGGTCGTAGCTGTCCTCCGCGCTGTTCAACAACACCACAACACCACTGCCTTCCGCGGCGACTTTCTCAAGCGCGTGGTGCAATGGCCAGCTGCGAGAGTCCTTGCGGCGCGCTCCAAGCAAGTCCCTAAGTGTATCGGTAATGTGAACGCGAACGTGCACCGGCTCATCCACCGCAATCTCACCAAACACCATGGCCAGGTGCGTAGAACCCTGAATTATGTCCCTGTAGGTGCGCAACTTGAACATGCCGTATTCAGTATCCAGCTGATTCTCTTCAACACATTCAACGGTGCGCTCATGCGTAGTGCGATAGTGAATCAGGTCAGCAATGGTGCCTATTTTAAGTTTGTGCTCTTCGGCAAAACGCTCAAGGTCTTCCCGGCGCGCCATGGAGCCATCATCGTTCATCACTTCACAGATAACGCCAGCAGGCTCGCAGCCCGCCAGTGACGCAAGATCACACGACGCTTCTGTGTGGCCTGCACGGCTAAGCACACCGCCCGGATCAGACATCAGCGGGAAAATATGCCCAGGCTGAACCAAATCCGATGCCTTGGCGTTACGGGCCACCGCTGCTTGCACAGTGCGGGCACGATCCGCCGCTGAAATGCCGGTGGTCACGCCCGTAGCCGCCTCGATGGACAGCGTAAACTTGGTGCCAAAGCCCGAGGCGTTCTGTTGAACCATCAACGGCAAGCCTAGCTGTGAGCAGCGATCACGGGTCATGGGCATGCAGATAAGGCCGCGCCCAAAGCGCGCCATAAAGTTGATGTCTTCTGCAGAGCAGTGCTCGGCAGCCATCACCAGATCGCCTTCGTTCTCCCGATCTTCATCATCCATCAGGATAACCATCTTGCCCTGGCGGATGTCCTCAATGATTTCTTCAACGCTGTTCAGTGCCATACTGTTTTGCACCCTTTCAATGCACTCATTGCCACTTACAGAAGAAGCTATGGAGCGCATTGTGAATTTAAACGCTTTAGCGGCGAACCAGGATCAGACGCTGGTCTTCTCCTACCTGTCGCCGGTCTTGTACGACCCATTCGATTTTATCGGCCATGGTCTCCAGCGGAAGATGCGCTGTTGGCCGGCCAGTACTGCCTAGGAAAACCGGGGCCTGGTACAGCCAGAGTTCGTCTACTAGCTGTTCGCTGATAAAGGTTCCTGCCAGAGTTGGCCCGGCTTCAACCAGCAACTCATTAATACCCAGTTCGCCAAGCGAATCCAAAAGCTCAGCCACATCAATACCGTTATCTTTCCACGCCACGCCTTTCAGACGGATGCCCAGAGCGGCAAGATCCTGTGCAGGCGCTGTCGCAAGCGTGGACGAGGCACAGAATACCTGCACCTTGCCACCACGCAGAATGGTTGCAGAGGGGGGGGTTCTGGCGTCCCTATCAGCAATTACACGCAACGGCTGTCGGGAAGGCTCGGTGGCATCGCCGATATCCCCGAGTTCTTCACGGCGAACGGTTAATGAGGGATCGTCTGCGAGTACGGTCCCCACACCAGTAAGAATGGCATCACTCACGGCTCGCAGCCGCTGAACATCTCTGCGCGCCTCATCTCCGGTAATCCACTGGCTTTCACCGGAGGCCATCGCGGTGCGACCATCCAGGCTGGATGCCATTTTGAGCCTAACCCAAGGGCGGCCGGTATTCATGCGCTTCATAAAACCGGGGTTCAGGCGTGCCGCTTCATCTGCAAGCAGCCCTACATTAACCCTTATGCCGGCTTCACGAAGCATATCCAGCCCCCTTCCGGAGACCGACGGATTCGGATCTTGAGTGGCGGCAAAAACCCGCGATACGCCCGCATCAATCAAAGCCCGGGCACACGGCGGCGTGCGGCCAAAGTGGCTGCACGGCTCGAGCGTGACATAAGCGGTAGCGCCTCGGGCCGCCGGGCCAGCCTGGCTAAGCGCACGGGTTTCCGCATGACCTTCTCCAGCTCGCTCATGCCAACCTTCGCCCAGAATCGTGTCACCACGGGCGATCACACAACCAACCCGGGGATTCGGATGAGTGGAATAGCGGCCCCGCCATGCCAACTGCACGGCTCGAGCCATCATTGAGCGCTCCCGGAGTTCGGTCATTTTTTTCCTTTGGGGGAGTGATTGTCGGCCAGCGCCTTCGCTACATCAGCCGCCACGTCTCCATTCGTTGCCGAGAGCCGCTCGATTTCTTCCTTGAACTCGTTGATGTCCTGAAAGCTGCGATAAACGGAGGCAAACCGAACGTAGGCAACCTTGTCCAGCTGACGAAGCTCGGTCATCACCTCTTCGCCCAGCTGCATGGATTTAACCTCACGCTCACCGGTTGCCCGTAGGCGATATCGGATGCGATTTAGCGCCGCATCGATCTCCTCAATACTCACCGGACGTTTTTCCAGCGCCTTCATAATCCCCGATCGCAGCTTTTCTTCATCAAAAGGCTGCCGAACACCGTCTTGCTTCACCACTCTAGGCATCACCAGCTCGGCGGATTCGAAGGTGGTAAAACGCTCACGGCATGAAAGGCACTCTCTGCGGCGACGCACCTGATCGCCCTCGGCCACAAGACGCGAGTCAATAACTTTGGTATCCGCTTCACCACAGAAAGGGCAATGCATAATCAGGAGCTCCGAAGAGGACGCTTAGCTGTATACCGGGAAACGTGCACATAGGGCTTCAACCTGCCCGCGAACACGATCATTAACGGCTTCGTCGTTTAGATTATCAAGAATGTCGCAAATCCATCCTGCCAGCTCACGGCATTCAACCTCGCCAAAACCACGGGTGGTGACAGCCGGCGTACCAAGACGCAGGCCAGAGGTTACAAACGGCGAGCGCGGGTCGTTAGGCACGGCGTTCTTGTTCACGGTAATGTGCGCACGGCCCAGAGCCGCATCGGCATCTTTACCGGTGATGTCCTGCTTGATCAGGCTAACCAGGAACAGGTGGTTTTTGGTGCCGCCGGATATTACATCGTAGCCGCGAGTGACAAACACATCAGCCATAGCCGAAGCGTTCTTAACCACCTGCTTCTGGTAGGTTTTGAACTCATCGCTCATGGCCTCTTTGAAGCAGATCGCCTTGGCGGCAATCACGTGCATCAACGGACCGCCCTGGCTGCCTGGGAACACCGCAGAGTTCAACTTCTTGTGCAGTGCTTCATCGTCGCAGGCCAGAATCAGGCCGCCACGGGGGCCGCGCAATGTCTTATGCGTAGTGGTGGTTACTACGTGGGCATGGGGCATCGGGTCGGGGTACACGCCCGCCGCAACCAAGCCGGCCACGTGGGCCATGTCTACAAACAGGTAGGCACCGACCTTGTCTGCAATGGCGCGGAAGCGGGCAAAATCCAGCTCCTGTGAATAAGCAGAGAAACCGGCAATGATCATCTTCGGCTTGTGCTCAACCGCCAGGGCTTCCAGCTCGTCGTAATCAATCAGGCCGGTGTCGGTGTTGATACCGTACTGCACTGCGTTATACATTTTGCCGGAAAAGCTTACGCTCGCGCCGTGGGTTAAGTGACCACCGTGGGCCAGGCTCATGCCCAGAACCGTATCACCCGGCTTAACCAATGCCATGAACACGGCCGCGTTAGCCTGGGAGCCAGAGTGCGGCTGCACGTTGGCATAGGCAGCACCGAACAGCTCTTTGGCACGATCGATAGCCAATTGCTCGGCGATATCCACAAACTCGCAACCACCGTAGTAACGCTTGCCGGGATAGCCTTCAGCGTATTTGTTGGTTAGATCCGTGCCCTGAGCTTCCATAACCCGAGGGCTGGTGTAGTTCTCAGATGCAATCAGCTCAATATGAGCCTCCTGACGCTTGCTTTCCGCCTGCATGGCGTTCCAGAGTTCGTCGTCAAAACCGGCGATTTTCATATCACGATTAAACATCGGCGTGCTGCCCCTGTGTGCTTGGCTGGCCCGGAAAGCTTCGAAACTCGGCCCCCGGGATCCCTTAAAAATTGGGCCGCTATTCTAGCCTATTACCGGGTTAAAAATCACCCTTTATAGGGTTCGCAGATACCGTCATACCGATATCGACTGTTTTCCTGAAATTGCTATAGCTTCCGGGTTTAGATACCTTACAAACCCAATTACAGCATTCGACGAGGCAATGGCTAGATCTGCCTCCGAAACCCGATCACATCTCGTTTTTAAAGAGGGTAATGTCTTTATGGCCCAGTACGTATACAGCATGAACCGCGTGGGCAAGGTAGTTCCGCCCAAGCGTGAAATTCTCAAGGATATTTCCCTGAGCTTCTTCCCAGGCGCCAAGATCGGCGTACTCGGCCTCAACGGTTCGGGCAAATCCACCCTTCTACGCATTATGGCTGGCGTGGACCAGGATTACATTGGTGAAGCCCGCCCCCAGCCTGGCATCAATGTAGGTTACCTGCCCCAGGAGCCAGAACTGGACGACAGCAAAACCGTGAAGGAAGTTGTTGACGAGGCCGTTGCCGACGTTCACAACGCCCTGGCCGAGCTGGATCAGGTTTACGCAGATTACGCAGAGCCAGATGCGGATTTCGACGCCTTGGCCAAAAAGCAGGGCAAGCTTGAAGCGCTGATTCAGGCCACCGATGGCCACGATATAGAACGCAAAATGGAAGTGGCCGCAGACGCCTTGCGCCTGCCCGCCTGGGATCAACCGGTAAAAAACCTTTCTGGTGGTGAGCGTCGCCGGGTAGCCCTGTGCCGCCTGCTGCTTTCCGGCCCAGACATGCTGCTACTGGACGAGCCTACCAACCACCTGGATGCAGAATCTGTGGCTTGGCTGGAGCGCTTTCTGCATGACTTCGAAGGCACCGTGGTTGCCATCACTCACGACCGCTACTTCCTCGATAACGTAGCAGGCTGGATTCTGGAGCTGGATCGCGGCCAGGGCATTCCGTTTGAAGGCAACTACAGCCAGTGGCTGGAAAACAAAGAGCAGCGCCTGGCCACCGAAGCCAAGCAAGAAGCCTCACGCCAGAAGACGATCAAGCAAGAGCTGGAGTGGGTGCGTACCAACGCCAAAGGTCGCCAATCCAAGAGCAAGGCCCGCCTGGCTCGCTTTGAAGAAATGAGCTCCCAGGAGTTTCAGAAACGCAACGAAACCAACGAGCTGTATATTCCACCCGGCCCGCGCTTGGGCGACAAAGTTATCGAAGTGGAAGGCATCAGCAAAGCCTTTGGTGATCACCTGCTTTACGAAAACGTTTCCTTCAGCGTACCGCCGGGCGCCATCGTTGGCATCATTGGTGGTAACGGCGCAGGTAAATCCACCCTGTTCCGCATGATCGACGGCCAAGACCAACCCAACTCCGGCACCATCACCGTTGGCGAAACCGTGAAACTGGCTTACGTGGACCAGAGCCGTGATCTGGACGGGTCCAAAACCGTTTGGGAACTGCTCAGCGAAGGCCAGGACATTATCAAGGTGGGTAACTACGAAACCCCTTCAAGAGCCTATGCCGGCCGGTTTAACTTTAAAGGCGCAGACCAGCAAAAGCGCGTAGGCGATCTCTCCGGTGGTGAACGTAACCGCCTGCACTTGGCAGCACTGCTAAAAGAAGGCGGCAACGTATTGCTGTTGGACGAACCTACCAACGACCTGGACGTGGAAACCCTGCGCGCTCTGGAAGAGGCTCTGCTGAACTTCCCCGGTTCGGCCATGGTTATCTCGCACGACCGGTGGTTTTTGGACCGTGTAGCCACGCACATTCTGGCGTTTGAGGATGATGGCGAGGTGATTTACTACGAAGGCAACTTCAGCGATTACGATGAGGATCACAAAAAGCGCAAAGGGGATTCCGCCATGGTGCCCCAGCGCATGAAATACAAGAAGCTGGCCTGATGGCAAAAGCCAAAACCGCTTACGTCTGCAGCGAGTGCGGCGCAGACTATTCCAAATGGCAGGGCCAGTGCACGGCCTGCCAGACATGGAATACCGTCAGCGAAGTAAGAGGCGTTAGCGCTAACAACGGCGGCCGCGGCGTGCGTTTTGAAGGATTTGCCGGCAGCTTGTCGGCCGTGCAAAGCCTGAACGACGTAAGCCTCGCCGAGCAAGAGCGTATCAGCACCGGTATGCAGGAATTCGACCGGGTTCTGGGCGGCGGGCTGGTGGAAGGCTCCGCCGTTTTGATGGGCGGCCACCCTGGTGCCGGCAAGAGCACTTTGCTGCTCCAAGCCGTGTGCAATCTGGCCGCCAGCGTCCCTGCTCTTTACGTAACCGGTGAGGAGTCCCTGCAACAGGTCGCGATGCGCGCCAAACGCCTTGGCCTGCCCACCAAAGATCTGAAAATGCTCTCCGAGACCAGTGTTGAGCGCGTCATACAGGTGGCAGAAACTGAAAAGCCACGAATTCTGGTGGTGGACAGTATTCAGGTCATGCATGTAGCGGACTCGGAATCTGCCCCAGGCTCGGTGTCCCAGGTTCGCGAAAGCGCCGCGTTTTTGACCCGATTTGCCAAACAAACGGGCACCATTCTGCTTTTGGTTGGCCATGTAACCAAAGACGGCAGCCTTGCCGGCCCAAAGGTGCTGGAGCATATGATTGACTGCTCCATCCTGCTGGAAGGCTCCAGTGACAGCCGTTACCGTACGCTGCGAGGCATCAAGAACCGCTTTGGCGCGGTAAATGAACTGGGCGTATTTGCCATGCTGGAGCAGGGCCTGAAAGAGGTTAAAAACCCTAGTGCTATCTTCTTGAACCGAGGCGAAGAAGCGGCCCCAGGCAGTGTGGTTATGGTGGTATGGGAAGGCACCCGGCCCATGCTGGTGGAAATTCAGGCGTTGGTGGACACGGCTCAAGGCGGATACCCGCGGCGCGTGGCAGTTGGCCTGGACCAGAATCGGCTGGCGATGCTTCTGGCGGTCTTGCACCGTCACGGTGGGTTGCACGTGTCGGATCAGGATGTGTTTGTGAACGTGGTGGGCGGCGTGAAGGTTAATGAAACCAGCGCTGATTTGGCCTTGTTGGCGGCCATTGTGTCTTCGTTCCGCGATCGTGCCCTGCCCCAGGATCTGGTGATTTTTGGGGAAGTGGGGTTGTCGGGGGAAATTCGGCCGGTGCCCAGTGGTCAGGAGCGGATTAACGAAGCCGCCAAGCATGGCTTTACCCGAGCTCTCGTTCCTAAAGCCAATGCGCCGCGCAAGGCTATTCCGGGCATGAAAGTGATCCCTGTTACCAAACTTAGTGAGGCTATTACGGCTCTGGAGGAGCTATAGAGCCTGCCCCCACACTTTGAGCCTCGGTGCATGGACAGCACTGAAAGGCGCATTCCAAAAACCGCTACGAGCACATCCTTGTGCGCTTGTCTCCGGCCGTCCATGGCCTACGACATTTTTGGAATGCGCCTTTCAGTGCTGTCCGCGAGCTCACAGTTTGCCCTCACCTAAGACACTCTCAAACCGATTAGCCAATTAGGTGCGCAAACTCCCGCTCCAGAAGCACCGGATCTCCCAGATTCAACTCCACCAAACGCTTGAGATGCGTAGCGCTGTCCAGATCGATGTACTGGCATTTAAAACCCAACCTGTGCGCCTCGATATGTTTTAACTCAACAGCCATAACAATACCCGCCTGTCCGTCATCAAGATGAATAATCACCTCACAAGGCTGGCTCAGCGGCACATCCCATCCCTCAGGCCGTTTGACCAAGATACCTTTTAGCGAAATATCCAGCACCTCCGTTGCCCAGACGTTTTCAAAGGCATGTAGTTCGCATGGGGCATCAAAGCTTATGCGATGGAACTGTCGCTTTTCTGAGGTTTTGGCGGTCAAGGGGCGGCTCCTTTTATCGTCGGCATCATCTAACATGACTATAGACCGTGAGGAGGTGCCGTTCCAGAGTAGTTCTGCCAAAGGGGAGGGATTACGAGAAGGCGCGCTTAAAAGATAAGCGCGGGGGTTGAGCCTTCGATTCCAAAAATGTCGGAGGCCATGGACGGCCGGAGACAAGCGCACATGGATGTGCTCGTAGCGGTTTTTGGAATCGAAGGCTAAACCCCCGCTTCCCGGCGCTAATAGGCCAGGAAACGAGGACAGCAATTACTAGCGGTGGTACTCCGGGCTCAATTCAACAACCGCCTCAATGAACGCTTTGGCGTTATCAGGGTTCACTTCGGGAGTAATGCCGTGGCCAAGGTTGAAGATGTGGCCAGGGCCTGAGCCGTAGCGGCGCAGGATATCACCCACTTCCTGGCGAATCCGGGCCGGCGGCGCGTAGAGCATGGTGGGGTCCATATTGCCCTGCAAAGCCACACGATCACCTACTCGAGCGCGTGCATCGCCAATGTCTGTGGTCCAGTCCAAGCCAACGGCATCTGCGCCCGTATCAGCGATAGACTCCAGCCACTGACCGCCATTTTTGGTAAACAGAATCACCGGAACACGGCGCCCGTCATTCTCACGGATCAGGTTATCCACAATTTTTTGCATGTAACGCAGTGAAAACTCTTCATACGCCCAACTGCTCAGTACACCGCCCCAGGTGTCAAAAATCTGAATCGCCTGGGCACCGGCTTTAATTTGGCCGTTAAGATAATCAATGACCGTGTCCGCAAGATGATCCAACAGGCGGTGCATCACTTCCGGCTCGCTGTACATAAGCTTTTTGGCTTCACGGAAGTCCTTGGAACCGCTGCCTTCAACCATATAGGTTGCCAGCGTCCACGGGCTACCGGAGAAGCCAATCAGCGGAACGCTACCATTGAGCGCGCCACGGATGGTAGAAACGGCGTTCATCACATAATCAAGATCGACTTCTGCCTTAATCTTTGGCAGTGCATCCACATCCGCCTTGGAGCGAATGGTGTGCTTAAACTTGGGTCCTTCACCGGCTTCAAAATACAGCCCAAGACCCAGAGCATCCGGAATGGTCAGAATATCCGAGAACAGAATCGCGGCATCCAGCGGAAAACGCTCAAGCGGCTGAAGAGTTACCTCACACGCCAGCGGTGTGTTCTTGCACAAGCTTAGGAAGTCGCCGGCCTTTTCACGGGTAGCGCGATACTCGGGCAGATAACGGCCGGCCTGGCGCATCATCCATACCGGGGTACGATCAACAGGCTGGCGCATAAGAGCGCGCAGTAAGCGGTCATTCTTCAACTCGGTCATAAGGATCCCAGCATTGTCTCTTTCAGATGGTCTTAATGGAACGGGAGCAATGATACCCCGTTTGCCATAATAAAAAAGGCCGGCTTACCCTTAGCAAGCCGGCCTGATGAACCAGAGCAACGCAACTATCAGATATCCAGATAATCCATGATGCCCTCAGCCGCCTGACGGCCTTCCCAGATTGCAGTTACCACCAGATCCGAACCTCGCACCATATCGCCGCCGGCAAAGATCTTCGGATTACTGGTTTGGAAGCCGTATTCTGCATTTTCCGGGGCGGTCACCCGACCAGAATCGTCGGTATTGATTGCAAGCTCGTCAAACCAGTCCGCCGGGCTTGGGCGGAAGCCGAAGGCGACCAGTACAGCATCTGCTGGGATGACCTCTTCACTACCGGGAACCACTTCCGGGCGGCGACGGCCGTTTTCATCTGGTTCACCCAGTTGCGTCGACACTACTTTTACGCCTTCGACTTGATCTTCACCAACGATAGCAATGGGCTGGCGGTTAAACAGGAAGGTCACACCCTCTTCCTTTGCATTCGACACCTCACGGCGGGAACCAGGCATATTGGCTTCATCGCGACGGTAAGCGCATGCCACACTCTCGGCCTGCTGGCGAATGGAGGTGCGGTTGCAGTCCATGGCCGTGTCACCACCGCCTAGCACTACAACGCGCTTGCCTTTCATATCAATGAAATCCGCTGCGTCTTTTTCGAAGCCCAGGCGCCGGTTTACGTTGGACACCAGGAACGGCAGTGCATCGTGCACCCCAGGCAGGTCTTCGCCCGGGAAGCCGCCCTTCATGTACGTATAAGTACCCATACCCATAAACACTGCGTCGTACTCATCGAGGATGTCCTGCAACTGAACGTCTTTACCCACCTCGGTGGACAGGCGGAACTCCATGCCCATTTCTTCAAACACCTGGCGCCGCCGGGTCATCACAGACTTTTCCAGCTTGAACTCAGGAATACCAAAAGTCAGCAAACCGCCGATCTCCGGGTAGATATCAAAGACCACCGGCTTTACGCCATTGCGAACCAGCACATCCGCGCAGCCCAGACCTGCAGGCCCCGCGCCGATTACCGCTACTTTTTTGTCGGTCCATTGAACCGCAGACATATCCGGCTTCCAACCCAGGGCGAAGGCGGTATCGGTGATGTACTTCTCAACCGAGCCAATGGTCACGGCACCAAATCCGTCGTTAAGAGTGCAGGCGCCCTCACACAAGCGATCTTGCGGACAAACGCGGCCGCACACCTCAGGTAGCGAGTTGGTTTGGTGGCACAGCTCAACGGCCTTCATGATATTGCCTTCGGCAACCAGCTTCAGCCAGTTAGGAATGTAGTTGTGCACCGGGCACTTCCATTCACAATAAGGATTACCGCACTCCAGGCAGCGGTGGGACTGAGACGCTGCGTTATCGGCGGTATACGGGCGATAGATCTCGCCAAACTCTTTTTTGCGCTTCTTCGCGGGGACTTTCTTTGGGTCTACCCGCCCTACTTCCACAAATTGAAAATCGTTACCAAGTCGTTCTTTCATGTTGACGTTCTCATCAGCTCAATATCGACAAGGGCTGCTCGTACTGGCAACCCTGCACCCTCGCAAGTATTCATATCTAACGCACCGAGTTATTCAGGGCGCGCTCGGGTACTTGCCAACAGGCTGCCCAAACTTGCAGCTTTGGGTTTCACCAGCCAGAAGCGGCCAATGTAGTCGTCGAAATCTTCAAGGATATGCGCAGCCCAGGCACTGCCGGTTTCCGAGATATGCTCTCGAATCACACTGCGCAGATGGTTGCGGTACGCCTCCATTTCTTCCCGGGAAACACGTTGGATTTCCACCAGCTCATGGTTGTATTTATCAACAAAGGTATTGTCCATATCCAGCACATAGGCAAACCCGCCGGTCATACCCGCACCAAAGTTGGCGCCGGTAGAGCCCAGCACGGTCACCAAACCGCCGGTCATGTACTCACAACAGTGATCGCCAGCGCCTTCAACAACCGAGTGAGCTCCGGAGTTGCGAACCGCAAAGCGTTCGCCAGCTGTACCTGCTGCAAACAGTTTGCCGCCGGTGGCCCCGTACAAACAGGTGTTGCCGATAATCGCCGTGTTCTGGGATTCAAAAGCGCTACCGCGGGGTGGTTTGACCACCAGCTTGCCACCAGTCATGCCCTTACCAACATAATCATTGGCGTCACCCTCAAGAATCAGGTTAAGCCCACCGACGTTCCACACCCCAAAACTCTGGCCGGCAGTGCCCACAAGATCCAGTGTGATCGGCGCATCGGCCATGCCCTGATTGCCGTGCTTGGCGGCAATCTCACCGGAAAGACGGGCACCAATTGAGCGATCACAGTTGGTCACCCGGTAATTCCAGGCCCCTCCGGTTTTGCCTTCGATCGCAGGCATGGTTGCTGTGAGCATGCGCTCCGCAAGCAAGCCCTTATCGAACGGCAAGTTGCGCTCAATTTGGCAGGTTTGAGGCTTGTCAGCCGGAATGTGATCATTGGAAATCAGCCGCGTTAGATCCAGTTTTTTCTGGCGCTCGGTATCACCGGGCAACCGCACAAGAAGATCAACACGCCCGACAAGCTCTTCCAGGGTACGAACCCCCAGCTTAGCCATCCACTCACGGGTTTCTTCCGCTACAAATCGGAAGAAGTTCATGGCCATTTCCACGGTGCCTTTGAAGTGCTCTTTGCGTAGGTGCTCGTTCTGCGTTGCGACGCCGGTTGCACAGTTATTCAGGTGGCAAATGCGCAGATACTTACACCCAATCGCCACCATAGGTGTGGTGCCAAAGCCAAAACTCTCGGCCCCAAGAATGGCCGCTTTCACTACGTCCAGGCCAGTTTTGATACCCCCATCCGTTTGCAGTCGGATTTTTCCACGCAAATCATTGGCGCGTAGCGCCTGCTGGGTTTCGGCTAGCCCGAGCTCCCAGGGCGAGCCTGCGTAGCGTATAGACGCCAGCGGGCTTGCTGCTGTGCCCCCATCGTAGCCGGAGATTGTAATCAGATCGGCATAAGCCTTTGCTACACCCGCTGCAATCGTGCCGACACCCGGCTCCGAGACAAGTTTTACCGAGACCAGTGCCTGCGGGTTGACTTGCTTCAGATCAAAGATCAGCTGCGCAAGATCTTCGATCGAGTAGATATCGTGATGCGGCGGCGGAGAAATCAAGGTTACGCCAGGCACCGAGTAACGCAGGCGCGCGATCAGTTCATTAACCTTGCCACCAGGAAGCTGCCCACCCTCGCCCGGCTTGGCGCCCTGGGCAACTTTGATTTGCATGACATCGGCACTGCGCAGGTACTCTGCGGTTACGCCAAAGCGGCCGGAGGCTACCTGTTTGATCTTGGATCGCTTTACGGTGCCATGCCGAGCCGGGTCTTCACCGCCCTCACCCGAATTGGAGCGGCCACCCAGGGTGTTCATCGCCATCGCCAGCGCTTCATGCGCCTCTGGCGACAGAGCACCAAGGGACATGGCTGCGGAATCAAATCGTGTAAAGATTTGCTCCACCGGCTCAACTTCAGACACTCCGATGGCTTTTATACCCTCGCGAAAACCGAACAAATCCCGCAGCGTGGCAACCGGGCGCTCGTTGACCAGCGCCGCGTATTCCTTGTAGTGACCGTAATCGCCTGAGGTAACTGCATCCTGCAGTTTGCCAACCACATCGGGATTAAACGCATGGTACTCCTGGCCATGAATATATTTCAGCAAGCCACCCGGCGAAACCGGCTTGCGCGGCTTCCAGGCATTAATCGCCAGCTGCTCCTGGTCCTGCTGAAAATCAATAAACTCTGCACCCTGAATACGACAAGGCACACCTTTGAAACACAAGTTGGCAACATCATCCGCAAGGCCAATCGCTTCAAAAAGCTGCGCGCCACGGTAAGAAGCGATGGTGGAAATGCCCATCTTGGACAAAATCTTCAGCAGTCCCTTATTGATGCCTTTGCGGTAGTTGTTCTTCGCTTGGATGGGATCTATCAGTACTTCGCCGGTACGAATCAGATCATTCAGCACCTGGTAGGCCAAATACGGGTAAACGGCGGTGGCACCGAAACCGAACAACACCGCAAAATGGTGAGGATCCCGGGCCCAACCTGTTTCCACAATGATATTGGAATCACACCGTAAACGCTTTTCTGACAACCGGTGATGAACCGCTCCGGTTGCCATCAGAGAGCTCACCGGTAACTCGCCTTGCTTAAGGTCTTTATCCGAGAGTATCAGCAGTACTTTTCCACTAAGTACCGCTTGCTCAGCCTCATCACAAATGCGGTGAATTGCCTGCTCTAAACCCAACTCAGGAAGGTAACTCAGAGAAATCTGAGCAACCGAAAAGCCCGGCCGGTCATTGTTAGCAATCTGAAGAAATTTGGCCGGTGACAATACGGGGGTAGTAAGAATGATCCTGTCAGCGTGCTCGGCAGTTTCCTCGAATACGTTACGTTCGGCGCCAAGACAGGTTTCCAGGGACATCACGACCGCTTCCCGCAAAGGATCAATCGCCGGGTTAGTCACCTGGGCAAACTTCTGGCGGAAATAATCCGCAACGTGGCGAACCTTGCTGGACAAAACCGCCATGGGCGTGTCGTCTCCCATGGAGCCAACAGCCTCTTGGGCACTTTCTGCCAGTGGACGCAAAATCTGGTCACGCTCTTCGTAAGACACCAGAAACATCTTCTGGTGCACCAGCAGCTCATCCGCATCCATCAACCGGAATTCTGGCGTATCCTGGTTCAGGGTTGTTTCTACCCGCAGTGCGTTTTCACGCAACCAACGCTTGTAAGGTTGTGCTGTCTTGAGTCGTTGATCGATATCCGAGGTATGCAATACCTCACCGGTTTCGGTATCGATAGCAAGCATTTGGCCAGGCCCTACGCGGCCTTTTGCGATCACGTTCTCTGGCTTATAACTGTATGTACCAATTTCCGACGCCAGGGTAATGAAATCATCGTCGGTAACTACCCACCGCGCCGGCCTCAGGCCATTGCGGTCCAGCATACACACAGCATAACGGCCATCCGACATAACCAGCCCCGCGGGGCCGTCCCAGGGTTCCATATGCATGGAGTTGTATTCGTAGAAGGCTCGTAAGTCAGAGTCCATCGTGTCGACATTCTGCCAAGCCGGTGGAATCATCATCCGCGCAGCACGAAACAGATCCACACCACCCGCCAGCAGGATTTCCAACATGTTATCCATACTGGAAGAGTCGGAGCCAGCCAGGTTCACGAGAGGTTGCAGAGTTTGCAGATCGGGCAGGCTTGGGGAGCTGAACTTGGCAGCCCGCGCAATGGCCCAATTACGGTTACCGTCAATCGTGTTGATTTCGCCGTTATGGGCCAGGTAGCGAAACGGCTGCGCCAAAGGCCAGCGCGGCATGGTGTTAGTGGAGAAACGCTGGTGGAACACGCAAATGGCGGTGGCGAAATCAGGATCGCCCAGATCTTTATAAAAATTCGCCAGATCCGCCGGCATCATCAAGCCTTTGTAGGCGAGCGTGCGGTGGGAAAGGCTGCATATATAGAACTCAGAATCGTCTGCCATATCACGCTCGGCATGGCGGCGCCCGATAAACAGGCTGATGGCAAATTCCTGTTCCGATTTGGCCGCCGGCGTAACGAATACCTGCTCTATCCGAGGCATGCACTCCAGAGCCATTGGCCCCAGGCAGCTGTCATCAACCGGCACTTCACGCCAGCCCATAACGTCAAGGCCCTGTTCGACCAATCGTTTTTCAAGTGCAGCGCGCCCGCTGGCAGCTTTGCCCGGCTCAGGGTTCAAAAAAACCTGACCCACGGCAAACAACCCGTCGAGCTCTTTGCCAAACGCTGACTGTGCCGCTTTTCTAAGAAACGCCACTGGGCTTTGGATAAGCAGGCCGCAGCCATCACCGGTTTTTCCGTCAGCCGCAATCCCGCCGCGGTGAGTCATGCATGTCAGCGACTCTATGGCAGTCTGCAATAACGCGTGACTGGCGTTGCCTTTCATATGGGCAATCAAACCAAACCCGCAGTTATCCTTGAATTCATCGGGGTGATACAAGCCTGAGTCCATAAGTGCCCTTTTGCATATAAATGCTGTTCAATCAGAGACTTCTGCACCAAAACGGCGCACAAAAATCAACCGACATTAAAAAAATGGGCAGATGATTCTACACACGTAGAATTACTTACTCAAATAGCTTTGACAATATTTATTTGGAGAGGTTTCGCTACCTCAGATCTTTACCGAGACGAAACAGGGAGTTACTGCCTTTTTACTGCAGTTCATAGACCTTCAGTTGAACGCACCCAAGGCGTGCGCGAAATTAGTGCATCAGGGAGCTGAGACGCCGCCTTTTGGGCATCTTCTTTGGACGAATAGTTTCCATAGAGCACCATGAACCAGGCGTCGGTCTTACGCTCGCCCAACGTATAGACCATTTCATCAAGAGAGGGATAGCGGGAAATAACGTTGAGAGCTGTTCGCTCCAGGTTTCCGGCTACCAGCTGAATCGTCCAGCCTTTGCTGCGGCTGCGCAACTGCTCAATGTCCACGTATTTGTTAGCGTTTTCAGGCACGAAACCAGGCTCAGGCTCAGGCTCAGGCTCAGGCTCAGGCTCAGGCTCAGGCTCAGGCTCAGGCTCAGGCTCAGGCTCAGGCTCAGACTCAGGCTCAGGCTCAGGCTCAGGCTCAGGCTCAGGAATAGAATCCAACGGCACGCTTTCCTCTGTCAATGGCGAAGGCGATTCGACTGGCACCTCATCTTCGGGCGTTACGGGGCCAATGGTAATACTCTTTCGTACCCGCTCAGGTTCTGGAACCGCTTCGATCTCCAGAGCCACTGTTTCATCATACTGCTGGGATACGAACCACCAAGAGCCCGCCAAAAGCAGGAGTGCCAGCGCAGGCAAGCGAAGCGCCCTGAAGTCGATACGCCGAGCAGGCTTTTGCTTTGAGGAATTGGAGACAATATCCAGCCAGATGCCGGGAGTAACTCGTTGCAACCGCGAAAAGCTGCCTTGGCTAAGGTCGTATATTCTCGCAAGCCTGGCAGAGCTCAGGAGTTCATTCACCTTTCCGCCGGCTTTATGTACTCGCGGCTCCAGGTAGGAAAACACCTCGTCCTTGGTAAGCGGTCGCAGATGAATTTGGTGTATAGATACCGACGAATCCTCAAGGCCCAGCAGCGTGACAAGACGATCCTCTCCGGCAAACACCGGAACCGCTGCTTTGGCGCGATCCGCAGCCAGAAAGCCATCCAGGATCAGCCGGAGAAGCTCTGGGGGCGCGCAATCGGCATCGTCAATGAGCAACACCATGCGCTGCCCCTTAACAACGCGACCTTCAGACCAACGAAAAAAGCGATAAACAGCTTCACGCGAATTATCATCCGAGTTGGCCCCGGAGCGCGCAACCTGTTTAAGATCTCGTGCTAATGCACCGGAACTTGTCATGGCCGCGGCAGGCAGGCGATGAAAGCCCAATCGTGATGATTCGCTGCGCACCAACTCAGCCAGCAGCCGGCTCTTACCAGAGCCCGAAGCGCCTGTGAGCAGCAGCGCCATATCACCAAACCCACAAAGATGGCGAAGCGCCTCCAGGGCGTGATGGCGCATGCCATCCGGAAAGAAAGGTGTCTCCATTTCCAGTGGATTCTCTCTCAGACCGTATCGCTGCTGTAGTCTGGGAAACAACCCTCCACCATCCAGGCTGTTGAAGCTGTCGTCAGTCACTAAAAACCTCTGCCGTTCAATGTTACAACCTCACCGTTCCTGCTGGCAGAATGCCTTTAACGTTGCAGCTAGGTTTTCCGAAGTAGCCTCCGATGTAACCACCGCGTCACCTACGGAACGGAGCAATACAAGCCTCAACCGGCCGTCGATGTTTTTCTTGTCAACGGCCATCAGGCTCATGAAATCCGCAGGCGTCATTTGCGACGGGGGCCGCGCAGGCAGGCCTGCCCTATCCACAATGTCTACGATGCGATGGTAATCAGCCGAGCTTATCAAACCTTGCCGGGCCGACAGGTCGGCAGCCATGATCATGCCCGTACCCACCGCTTCTCCATGCAACCAGTTGCCGTAGCCGGCGAAGGTCTCAATGGCGTGACCAAAGGTATGACCAAGATTCAGAGTAGCCCGGAGCCCGTTCTCACGCTCATCCAGGGTCACAACCTCTGCCTTGCAGGCGCATGAGCGCAATATGGCTTCTGCCAGAGCCTTGCTGTTGCCGGCCACCAAAAGCTCGATGGCCTCTTCCAGCCAGCCCAGAAAGGCTGTATCCCTGATCAATCCGTACTTTATAACCTCAGAAAGCCCCGCAGACACCTCTCTCGGTGGCAGGGTCTGGAGCGTATCCGTATCAATCAATACCGCTTCTGGCTGATGGAAGGCCCCAACCATGTTTTTCCCAAGCGGGTGATTAATGCCGGTTTTACCGCCTACAGACGAATCAACCTGAGATAACAAGGTGGTCGGGATCTGTATGAATGGAACACCGCGCTGGTAAGACGCTGCCGCAAACCCCGTCATGTCACCCACCACACCGCCACCCAGGGCCACCAGTGTGGTTTTTCGGGTATGTTGCTTCTCTAGCAAGGCATCAAAAATCAGGTTCAGCGTCTGCCAGTCTTTATGTTTTTCGCCATCAGGTAGCACCACGGTATCCACCGCTTTACCGGGAAAACTGGCTTTGGCTTTCTCCAGATACAAAGGGCCAACCAGATCATTCGTTACAATCATTACCTGGGAGCCGCACACGTAACCGGAAAGGTCGTACGCCCCTAGCATACCTTCGCCGATCATAATGGGGTAACTGCGCTCTCCCAGATCAACCGGCAATTCATGAAGCAGTTTATACATGGTTACGGCCCTCCTTTCGCACCTGCCTTTGTTGTCGCGGCGTTTTCGGATTCATTCGATTAACAAGCTGGCGAACAACAAGCCGGGGACTCTTGCGATCTGTAAACATAATAATATCGGCAAGCTCTGTGTATAGCGGATCCCTAAGCGCAAACAGCCGGCGCAAAACGCCTTCAGGGTCGTCGTTCTGCAGTAAAGGGCGATTGCGATCTTTACGCGTACGCTCTACTTGCTGCTCTATCGACGTGCGTAGGTAGATAACGACAGAATCTTTCTTCAGAAGCGGGTGGTTTTCGGTTCGCATGACCGCGCCTCCACCGGTGGCCAGAACGGTCTCGGGCTCCGCAGACAGCTCGTCCAGCATCGCTGTCTCGCGCTGCCGAAACCCGGCCTCGCCCTCAACATCGAATATCCAGGGAATATTTGCTCCACAACGCTCTTCAATGATCCGATCAGAATCAAGGAAACGGTACCCCAGCTCACGGGCAAGCATCCGGCCAATGGTACTTTTACCGGCGCCCATAGGGCCAACCAAGACAACGCGTTTGGGCAAAGACATAACTTCCGCTCAATAATGTTCAGGCGGGTGAGAATATCACAGGGCTGCAGATTGCATAAGCTTCAGCGTGAGCAGCACGGAACATGCAGACACAAAAAAGCCGCCGGTTTATCGCGGCGGCTTTGCTTCCCGAAACCCTGTTACTGAATCAGGTCGTTCTTGATGATCTTCGGTGTAATGAAGATCAGAAGTTCACTGCGCTCGTTGATATGTGAAGTGCGCTTGAACAGTCGTCCAAGGTATGGAATATCGCCCAAGAACGGTGTTTTGGTAGTTTGCGTAGTGACCTCTGATTGGAAAATGCCACCGAGCACCACAGTTTCACCATTGCCGACAAGCACTTGAGTTTTAACTTCGTTCGTATTGATCGCCGGGACACCCGCCGTTTCTTCCCCGCGAGAATCCTGGTTCACCCTCAAATCCATGATGATTTTGTCATCTGGCGTAATCTGCGGAGTTACCTCCAGCGACAGCACGGCTTCTTTGAACGATACAGATGTCGCGCCGCTAGAAGCCGCTTTCTGGTAAGGAATCTCTTCACCTGACTTGATAGAAGCTGTTTGGCGATCTGCGGTGACCACTCGTGGCTGGGAGACAATTTCTGCCTGACCATCCGTTTCAAGCGCTGACAGCTCGAGATCTACCAAAAAGTTGTCACTACCCCAACCTACAGCGAAAGAAGACGCACCATCACCGCTTACACCAAGGTCCACAGCCAGCGCGCCCGGGAATGTAATGTTACCCGTACCGCCACCTGCGGCATCACGCGCTTCGCCGGAAGCAGCTTGGGAACCGCCCACCGAGAACACGTTATCTCCGCTCACATCGTAGCCTGCACCACCCCATCGCACACCAAGGTTTTCCGCTACGTTAGTCTGCGCGCGCACAATGCGGGCCTCAATAGAAACCTGACGAACCGGAACGTCCCAGGTGGCCACAAGGCGACGAATCTCCTCTAGCTTCCCGGTGCTTTCACGAACGCTGATGGTATTCGTGCGAACGTCGGAGGACACAAAGCCGCGATCGGAGATCAGCTCTTTGTCTTCCTTAATCAGCGCAACAATATCAGCCGCTTTGGCGTAGTTAACCTGAACAATGTCCAGCCGAACCGGTGCAAGTTCTGCAATTTGCTTGGTGGTTTCAAGCTCAAGCTTCTCACGAGCGGCTATCTCATCGGCCGGCGCTACCAGCAACACGTTGCCGATTTGTCGTTTATCCAGCCCCTTGGTTTTTAGAATAAGATCAAGCGCCTGATCCCAAGGTACATTCTGCAAGCGCAGAGTAATGCTGCCGCCTACTGTGTCACTGGCCACCAGATTCAGCCCGGTAAAGTCAGCGATAAGCTGCAGCACAGAGCGCACTTCAATATCCTGAAAGTTCAGGGAAAGCTTTTCGCCAGAGTACGGGAATTTCTCCTCACGGCGTGACTCTGCCTCTTCTTCAGTGAGCTTTTCAACACTCACTGTGAACTGGCTTCCCGACTGATATGCAATGTAGTCGTAGTTGCCTTCCGGACGAATCTCAATCACTGCATTACCGCCTTCAACAAAGGTGTCAATACGGCTTACAGGTGTTGCAAAGTCAGTGACATCCAAGCGACGGCGCAGATCAGCCGGCACGGCAATGCCGTCCATCGTAAGGCGAATCTTGCCGCCCAACTCAGACAGGTCTACAGGCGTTCTAGGGCTACCCAGATCTACGATGACCCGGCCTTCGCCGTTTTGGCCGCGGCGAAAATCCACCCCCGCCAGAGTATCCGGCGCAGAAGTGGACTGTGTAGCCGCGGTTGTTCCAGTTGAACTGGCCTCAACCGCAGCGACGCCGGAATCACCGCCAATGGTCATCACAAGAGAGTCGTTTTTCCGAACAGTCTCGTAAGGCACAAGCTCAATCAGATTAAAAATCAGGCGAGTGCGATCCTTTGTCTCTACCACGGTCATGCTCTGGGCATTACCGGATCCCAAAGGGATACTTCGGCTGTTGAGGCCGCTGACGGTATCGTTCAAATCCACCGCAATACGCGCTGGACGCTCGATGGTATAACCCGACGGCTCGGGTGGCTGACCATCAAATTTAAGTGTCACTTCCAGGCGTTCTCCCGGTAGCGACGAAAACGACACGTCTTCCAACGTGACCGCATTGGCCAGGCCGGATAACAACCCAAAAGCAATTACGCTGACGTATACATTGAGTTTTCTGAACATCGCTAGCCTCGACCCCGAACTTTTTTGTATATGCATTTTTCTTTCATTCTTCATCTAGCCGCTCCTTAGCCTGCGTCTTCGTCCAGGGTCAGCGAGCGAGGACGCTCTACCCAACCACCCCGGCCATTGGGAACGATTTCGATAAGCTCAATACGGGTTTCACTCACGCCAATAATACGGCCGTAGCTCTGCCCCATGAAATTCCCGGAACGAACCCGGTGTATGCCGCCGGTGTTATCCCGGATCAGCGCAAACAAATTTCCTGAAACACCCTGGAGCGTGCCCACCATATCGAGCCCCTTAAGATCGAAGTTCTCAAGCACCTCCTTTGGTCGATCCAGATTAGGTTCAACATCACTTATTGGCTTTTCATCGATCATCGTCAACTGAACATCGATTGGCGCCTCGAACGGTGCCCTTCGGTCTGCAGCCGAATAACTGAAGGCCTCGTAAGCGCTGAATTCAGGTAACGGTTCGACATGTCCTCGAGGCTTCGCTCGAGTGTCTGTCATGAACTTATCAAGGTCAGAAAAACCACTGCCCTGGGAACAGGCTGTCAGGAGTGACACCAGACACACACCCAGCCAGGCCTTTCCCGCATGCTTTGCTGCCATGCTCATTCTCCAGCCCGGTAACGGTAGGTACGGGCAACAACCTGCATATCAAGTTGCTCGCCGTCTCCGCCAGTTGGTTTAATGGTTAAATCATGCAGAGTCACGATTCGTGGAAGACTTGCGACACTGCTTACAAACGATGCCAGCTCATGATAAGAGCCTGAAACACGGATATTGATCGGCAGCTCGGAATAGAAATCTCGCTTTTGTTCAGGCTGAAGCTTTACTTCCTGAAGCGCCAAACCGCTACCCAAAGCCGTATTGGTAATATCCTCAAGCAGGCCCGGAACTTCGGTTTCACTTGGCAGCTGTCGCACAAGTGCACCGAACGTTTCTTCCATCTCTACCATCTGCGATTTAAAGACCTCTATATTCGCTACCTGGTAGGCCTTTTCCTCGTATTTTTTGCGCAAATCCTGCTCGGTCTTTTCAACCCGGTCGAGCTGTACGTACTGATCCTTGATAAAGAACCAGTAACCGCCACCCATGATCAGGCCGAAAATGATCAGCACGACAATAGCCTTGATAGGTGCAGGCCAAATGCCAGCGTTGTTTACATCAAGGTCATTGATATCAAATTCATTGAGGCTTTTTAGTGAGTCCGCGAGGCTCATTACTTATCCTCCCCTTCGGGCTCTGGTGTTTTTTGGTTAACGGTCATGGTGAACTGACTGTACCCCGCTCGCCGGCTATCCGCCGATGATACATTTGAGAGATTCGGGCTGGTGAACCAGTCGGATTCATCAAACTGCCGCATGAGTGTTGATACGCGGCTATTCGATTCTGCCATGCCAACAATGCTCACCTGGTCACCCGTTTTCTTCAGGTCTGTGTAGAAAAGGCCGTCGGGCAACGTGCGCACCAATTCGTCAAACACACGAACGATGACAGGGCGCTTACCCTGCAAATCCTGGATAACCTTCATGCGAGCCAGCAGTTCATCACGCTTGCGCTTGAGGCTTTCAATCTCACGAATCTGCTCATCCAGTTTTTTCGTGGCCGATTCAATGTAGGCATTTCGGGACTGCTGATATGCAACACCGCTGTCCAGATCCGAGCTCCACAGAAATGTGAGGCCACCGGCAATAATAGCGGCCCCTAAAATCATCACAACAAACTGTTTCTGCTTCTCGGCTCTAAGTTCTTCGCGCCAGGGCCTGAGGTTAATTGTTGCCATTAGTCGAAGCTCCTCATTGCCAGGCCACAGGCAATCATCAGCGAGGGAGCATCGTTGCTCAGCGCCGATGCGTTAACCCGAGAACCGACCGACATTTCTGCAAAGGGGTTCGCGACCAGTGTCGGTGTTCCTGTTTTCTCTTCCACCATTTCTGTCAGCCCCTGAATCGAAGCAGTACCACCTGCGAGCACTACGTAGTCCACCGCGTTGTACTGACTGGCTCCGAAAAAGAATTGAAGCGCTCGCGCAACCTGCTGAACCACAGCCTCCCGGAACGGTGTAAGCACTTCGGACTCGTAATCGTCAGGCAGCCCACCTTGTTTTTTGGCAAGGCCCGCTTCTTCAACAGACAAACCGTAGCGCCGCTGGATCTCTTCGGTAAGCTGCTTGCCGCCAAAGATTTGCTCTCGGGTGTATACCGTTTTCCCTTCAGCCAAAACACTCAACGTGGTCATCGTTGCGCCGACATCAACGACTGCCACCACAAGATCTTCGCCCTGAGAGTCAAGCTGAGACTCAATCAATGCGTATGCACGCTCAAGCGCGTAGGCTTCCACGTCCACAATTTTAGTATTGAGGGAGGCAATCTCGAGTGCGTCCTCACGGATGTCCACGTTTTCTTTGCGACACGCGGCCAAGAGCACGTCAACCTGATCCGGATTTGTTTCCGAAGGCCCTTGCACCTCAAAATCGATTGCCACTTCATCAAGGGGATATGGAATATACTGATCTGCCTCCAGGGCGATCTGGTCTTCCATTTCAAATTCGTTGAGGCCGCCATCCATTTGGATAAGCTTGGTAATGACTGCAGAACCGGATACCGCCACCGCCACATGTTTTATGCTGGTGCGGGACTTGGAAGCCACCCGCTTGAGGACCTCTCCAACGGCTTCTACATCCGTGATGTTTTTCTCGACAACAGCGTTAGCCGGTAACGGCTCAACGGCGTAGCTCTCGACCTTATAGCGGTCGCCCTGCTTCGACAGCTCGAGGAGCTTGACGGAGCTTGAGCTTATATCTAAGCCCAATACTGCACTGGATTTCTTTCCGAACAATCCGAACACGCGCTCACCCTATACCTGGTTAGATGCACCCGGCTATATGACTTATGTGTTTTTTATTTAAGAGAATTTCTTCATTATTCCGTCTACAATGTTTGCTCTCATTCAATTGAGAACAATTGCTGCGGTGAAGCGACTCATCCTTCCTAAAGCAATTTCTCAAATGATAGACCTATATCCAACAGTTGTCAGAAAAAAATGTCCCATTTGTTGCGTACATCTCGCCTTTTTGCATGGTTATTTCTCACTGGTCTGAGTGTCGCCGTTATCGTAGGCTCAGGCTTCTATCTTTACCTTCGTCCCGGCCTTCCACCTGTCGAACAGCTTCTGGAGATAAAACTCCAGACGCCATTGCGGGTATATAGCAAAGACAACAGATTAATAGCAAAATTCGGTGAAAAGAGAAGGGCACCGATCACAATCGAACAGATCCCAACAATTCAGTTACAAGCCTTTATGGCGGCCGAAGACTCGCGATTTTACGAGCATCACGGGGTCGACATTAAAGGACTGGTGCGGGCTGCAATCGAACTGATCTCTACTGGCTCGATCCAATCTGGTGGCAGTACCATCACAATGCAGGTTGCAAAAAATTACTTTTTGTCACGTGATCGCACCTTTATTCGCAAGTTCAACGAGATACTTCTGGCTATTCAGATAGAGCGTGAACTTGATAAAAACCGGATTTTCGAACTGTATTTGAACAAGATCTACCTTGGCAACCGAGCCTATGGCATTGCTGCGGCAGCCCGCGTTTATTACAACAAACCAGTAAACGAACTCTCCCTTGCGCAAATGGCCATGCTGGCAGGCCTGCCCAAAGCTCCGTCTGCTTACAACCCACTTGCCGACCCCCAACGCGCACTGGTTCGCAGAGACTGGATTCTTGGCCGGATGAAGGAGCTTGGCTTTATCAGCGTCGACGCCTACGAGCTCGCCATCCAAGCCCCGATCACAGCAACTTATAACGCCACTGAAGCGGAAGTAGATGCCGACTACGTGGCAGAGATGGCGCGCGCCGAAATGGTCAGGCGCTTTGGCGATGAAGCTTACACCGACGGCTACACCGTTACCCTGACGGTAGATAGCAAAGAACAACAGTCGGCAACAGACTCACTCAGAAGCGGACTTGAAGCCTACGACCGAAGGCACGGGTTCCGCGGCCCTATTGGCCAGATTGACACCGAAACCCTCTCCGGTGGCGACCTTTCCAGCACCATGCTGAACTACCCAAGGATTGAGTCTTTAATGCCCGCTGTCATAACGGCAGTTGATGATGACAAAGGCGAGGCTCGCGCCCACGTACGCCGCTTTGGCCCGGCAGTAATGCCGTTTGAAACCATGCAATGGGCCCAACGCTATAAAACAGAAAACCTGACCGGCCCCAAGCCAAATAAACCCTCTGATGTAGTGAGTGTGGGTGACGTTGTTTACGTTCGAGTAGATGATTTAGCAAAAGCACCGACATTGCCGGCAGACGAGGAGCGCTCGAATGTTGCCGCCTCCGGCATTGCCGAGCCTGTTCGGGTGTCCCTCATGCAGACCCCGAAAGCTGAGGGCGCACTGATCTCTCTCAAGGCAAAAACCGGGGCCATTGAAGCTCTCGCCGGCGGCTATAGCTTCGGCCAAAGCAAGTACAATCGCGCCATGCAGGCCAAGCGGCAACCTGGCTCTACCTTCAAGCCGTTCCTGTATTTGACCGCGCTTGAGAGCGGCATGACACCTGCAACCATCTTCAATGACGCCCCGATTGTTTTTGACGACTCGGAACTCGAAACCGCTTGGCGCCCCCAGAACTCCTCCGGGCAGTTTTACGGCCCTACCACGCTTCGCAAAGCTCTTTACCGCTCACGGAACCTGGTTTCGATTCGACTTCTGCGGGATCTCGGAATTCCCCGGACACTGGACTACCTAAGGCAACTCAAGGTTCCCGCTGAAAACATGCCCAAAGACCTCTCTCTCTCCCTGGGCAGCGGCCAACTCTCCCCCATGGAACTGGCTCGAGGGCTCGCCGTTATTGCCAACGGAGGCTACGATGTAGAGCCTTTCCTGATTCAGAGCATCACTGACGTTAACGGTGACACGGTATACCAGGCGCCCGAAATCGTTCTTTGCGACACGAACTGCGACACCAATGAAGCACCCTCTTCACGCCCAGAAGAAGACAACGACAACGACAACGACAACGCGCCAGCATTGACCGAAGAGTCCGCTCCTAAAACACGAGTTATGCGGCGGCTTGCAGATGAACGCTCCGTTTACATCCTGCACTCAATGCTCAGGGACGTAGTTAAACGTGGAACCGGGCGACGAGCACTAGCCCTTGGGCGTGACGACATTGCCGGAAAAACAGGCACCACCAACGAGCAGCGGGACACCTGGTTTGCAGGGTTCAACCACAACCTTGCTACCACCGTATGGGTGGGCTTTGATCAGCCCGCACCACTGGGCCGCAGGGAGTTTGGCGCAAGCACGGCTCTGCCTATCTGGCTCGATTACATGAAGGTAGCATTGGAAGGAGAACCCTCCGCCTTTATGCCCAGACCGAATGGCATCGTTAACATCCGCATCAACCCAGAGACGGGCAAGCGCGCGCGACCTGGCGAAGACGGTACGTTCGAAATATTCAAAGAAGAAGACGCACCGGCGCCTCTGGCACCAGATAATGAGGGCCCGGGCGGCACAGGCGGAAATGGGGACGACCTATCTCGCCAGATCTTCTGATGTTTCCGGACAAATACCCATAAAAAAAACCGGCGGGATCAACCGCCGGTTTTTTTATAACTTCAGAACACTATCTGATCAGATGATGTCATCCATGCTCTTCAACGGATAATGTGCCGGGTAACCTTTACCAGCCACACCGGAATCCACAGCAGCACGGGCCACGGCAGCCGGAACAACCTCCAGCAGGCGAACATCCATGGGCTTGGGAATGATGTACTCCTTACCAAACTCAAAGCTGTCAGCACCGTAGGCTTCACAGATTTCCTGCGGAACCGGCTCTTTAGCCAGTTCGCGAATGGCATTTACCGCTGCCACTTTCATCTCTTCGTTAATGCAGGTCGCACGAACATCGAGTGCACCACGGAAGATGAACGGGAAGCCAAGAACGTTGTTTACCTGGTTCGGGTAATCTGAACGGCCGGTAGCCATAATCAGGTCGTCGCGAACCGAGTGAGCCACCGCTGGATCGATTTCCGGATCCGGATTGGAGCACGCAAACACAACCGGGTTTGGCGCCATCTTCTTGAGCTGTTCAGCGCTCAACAGATCTGGCCCAGAAAGCCCGAGGAAAACATCCGCCCCCTCCATTGCTTCATCCAGGGTGCGCTTATCCGTCTCGTTGGCGAACATCGCCTTGTACTGATTGAGGTCGTCGCGACCTGAGTGGATCACACCCTTACGGTCGAGCATATAGATGTTCTCAGGGCTGATACCGCAGCTGATCAACAACTTCATGCAAGCGATTGCAGCAGCACCGGCACCCAGGCAAACCACCTTCGCTTCTTCTATTTTCTTGCCCTGCAGCTCAAGGGCGTTAATCATGCCGGCCGCAGTAACAATCGCCGTACCGTGCTGGTCATCGTGGAAGACGGGCACGTTGCATCTTTCAATCAGTGCGCGCTCAATTTCGAAACACTCCGGCGCCTTGATGTCTTCAAGGTTGATGCCACCGAAGGTGTCAGCTATACGCTCAACGGTTTCAATGAACGCCTGCGGGCTTTCGGAATTGACTTCGATATCGAACACGTCAATTCCGGCAAAGCGCTTGAACAGCACGCCTTTGCCTTCCATTACCGGCTTGCTTGCAAGCGGGCCAAGATTACCCAGACCCAGAATCGCAGTGCCATCGGAGATAACCGCTACAAGATTGCCTTTGGCAGTGTACTTGTATGCGTTCTCCGGGTCCTTCGCGATCTCGCGGACCGGTTCGGCAACCCCGGGACTGTATGCCAGAGAAAGGTCGCGGGCGGTCGCTGTCGGCTTGGTGATTTCTACACTGATCTTCCCAGGCCGCGGCTTGGCGTGATATTCAAGGGCTGCTTCTTTCAGATCTTGAGACATTGCCACTGTTCCGTTTGTCACGTTAAAAGGTAATAAGCCTTCAGAAGGCGAAGGCCTACCCAAAGGAGCGCGACATTATGGCGCGCCCGCCCCAAAACGACAAGGGCCACCCGAACAAATTATGATCAGTCAATACGGCGAATTGCGTACAATCAAGAATTAAGCGACTAATTTTGGCCACGCACAAAAAAAGCGCCCGAGGGCGCTTTTTTTGACTCTGCGACAAGAATCAGTCTTTCTTGGCGCCAGCGATACGTCCACCAAAACGCTTCTGGAAGCGATCGATACGACCACCTGTATCCATAACCTTTTGCTTACCCGTGTAGAATGGGTGGCACTGTGAGCACACATCAAGCTGCAGATCGTGACCGTAAGTGGAACGGGTCTTCATCACGCTACCGCAAGAGCAAGTTGCAGTGATCTCGTTGTACTTGGGGTGAATACCTTCTTTCATGGGGAACCTCTGTGGGTAATGCCGCTACCTGATCACGGGGCGTTGATTAAAGCCCTGGTGCCAGGCACCGCATGTTTGAATCAATGGAGTAGACGGGGCACAATCATGCCCTGCCGTAAACAGACCGCGAATCTTACTTGCAATTATGCTGGCAGGCAAGCCTTACAAGCGCACAAACACGGCGCAGCTTCTGCAGCGAAGCTGCGCCGTGGAAGCACAGAGATAAGCAGATACCGCAACGCCCCAAACCACAAGGAAGCACCCAGTGCCATCCACTGCCCGCATTGCACTGAACCGGCCACTCAGAAGGCTGTTTGACTATATTGTGCCGGCTGGCCTTGCCCTAAAGCCCGGCCAGCGTGTGAAGATCCCATTTGGGCGTCAGCAAGCCATTGGCCTTGTGGTGGAAACTGACATCACTCCACCCGAAGGTATTACACTCAAGCCCATCCACAGCGCGTTAGAAGAATGGCCTGCCTTGCCCAAAGAAACCTTTCGTCTCCTGAGCTGGGCCAGCGATTACTATCAGCACCCGCTGGGCGAGTGCCTGTTCACCGCCCTGCCCCCAGCACTAAGGCGGGGCCGGCCAGCTATCCAGAAAAGCGAAGACTGGTGGCAGGCCTGCGGCAGCAGTGCGGCACTGCCAGCAAACGCCCACAAACAAAAGCACTTACTGGACTGGATAGCGCGCCACAAGTCAGGCGTCAAAAGTGGCGACATCACTAAGGCCGGGTTCACTCGCGCGCAGCTGAAAACGTTAAGCAACAAAGAATTGATCCAGGCCGCAACACCTCCAGAGCAGAACTCTCAAGGTCAGAAGCACAAAGAAACCGTCGCAGCCCCGGAACTGTCGACTGCGCAACAAGAAGCCGCCGCCCAACTCCCAACCCCCGAGGACGGTTTCAGCGCCTCCCTTCTATATGGCATCACCGGCAGCGGCAAAACAGAAATTTACCTGCATTATTTAAAAAAGAACCTCTCCACGAAAGACCAAGCATTAGTGCTGGTTCCGGAAATAAACCTCACACCGCAAACAGTTGCCAGATTTCAGCGCTACTTTGGCGAGCGCATCCTGGTTTGGCACTCAGCCCTGAACGACAGCGAACGCTTGAATGCGTGGCTGAAAATCCGCAACGGCGAGCCAGTTATCCTCATTGGCACTCGCTCTGCGGTGCTGCTCCCATTTACCGGTTTGAAAGCACTGATCGTCGACGAAGAGCACGACAGCTCATTCAAACAGGGCGAGGGTTTTCGCTACTCGGGCCGTGACGTAGCTGTTTATCGCGCTCACCTGAACCGTTGCCCGGTTATTCTGGGCTCGGCTACGCCGTCTCTTGAGTCTTACCACAACGCCCTTACTGGCAAATACCGGCTCATTCGTCTTGAGGAGCGGGCCGGCAATGCCCTCCCCCCATCTATCAGCTTATTGGACATACGCAGCCGGCCGCTTGAAGGGGGCCTCTCTCGCCCGGTCATGCAGGCGCTCCAGCAAACTCTGGATAGTGGCAACCAGGCCCTGGTGTTCGTAAATCGCCGTGGCTTTGCGCCAGTAATGATGTGTTTTGATTGCGGCCACATGGTTGAATGCCCGCGTTGTGACACTCGCCTTACCTATCACCGCCGTGACCGAGCCATGCGCTGCCACCACTGCGATTACCAGACCGCCGCAACTGAAACCTGCCCGAAGTGCAAAAGCGAAGCCTTCAAACCGGTTGGCCAGGGCACAGAACAAACAGAAGACATTCTCGCTGCGAGCTTTCCGGACACACCCATCGTTCGTGTCGACCGGGATAGCACCCAGCGCAAAGGCAGCATTCAAAATATTCTGAAACAGGTAAACAGCGGCGAGCCCTGCATTCTTGTTGGCACCCAGATGCTGGCCAAAGGCCACGACTTCCCGGATGTGACGTTGGTGATTGTTATAAATGCCGACGGAGGCCTTTTTAGTGTCGACTTCAGAGCCCCAGAACAACTGCTCCAAACACTGCTTCAAGTAAGCGGGCGAGCGGGGCGTGGTAAGAAAATCGGGAAAGTAGTCGTACAAACCTGCCACAGCGACCATCCGCTCCTTCGAACATTATGCAATGGCCGCTATTTGGACATGGCCGACCAGCTTCTTGAGGAGCGCGAATCCGGCCAGTTCCCCCCCTATCGCGCTATGGCAATCTTCCGGGCCGAAGCGGACACCATGGAGCAAAGTTTGCAAATATTGGATCGCATCAAACCACTCACCAACGGCCCAGGCATCGAAACCTGGGGGCCCTTGCCCGCGCTAGTTGCGCGTAGAGCAGACAGGCACCGGGCACAGTTGGTACTGAACACAGGCAACCGATCAAGACTCAACAAACTGCTTACCGGCATTTGCCAGATACTCGAACAAGAAAAAGCTCCAAAAGGCGCAAAATGGATGATTGATGTGGACCCGCAGGAAACCGGCTAAGCCACTAAAATTCAGCGGGCTACGCCGTGTTACAAACAATTTCAGAAATGAATACTAATCAGCATTGTATAGCCAAAACCTATGCTATGCTTTTCCGCAAACTAACAATCAAATCTGTAAATGCACCTTAACTTACGACGATCACGTAGAAAGCACGCATTTAGAGGCTTTTGCTGTAACGAAAACTGGAGATATAAGATGTCAGGGAAATTTCTTGCGCGTGCGTCGGCATTATCGCTAGCCTTCATGCTTGCCGCTTGTGGTGGAGACGAAAACTCAACTCCTTTGGCCTCGGGAGGCTCCTCAACCGGCGGCGAAAGTGGCGGCAGCACTGGTTCAGGACAAGAAGAGGTAGTAGCACTAGGCTCGGATCAAGACTCCTCGTTTATTGAAGGGCAAATCAAAACCAACATCACAAACCTATCACCCAGAGGAATGGCCACGCTACAAGTCTCCATTGTCGACGCTGCAAACGGTAATAGCTTAATTACAGATCGCGACGTTGATGTGAACTTCCGCTCCGGCTGCATCACCAACGGTACAGCTAGCATCGACTCGCCAGTTATAACGGGTTCGGGCATCGCTGAAGCAACGTACACCGCCAACGGATGCACTCCAACCGATACGGTTACAGCTTCCATCGGCGGCGTTCAAGCTTCTGCCAGCGTCGTGCTAAACATTGAGAGCGCAGACGCAGACAGAATCGTTTCGCAACCCCCGCAGTACACCTCCATTGCTCCTGCCGGCTCTGGCTCATCTAGCCGCCCATCAGAGTCCGAAGTAGGGTTCCAGGTCGTCGACCAAGCGGGCGACCCAGTGCCCGGCATCAAGGTAAGCTTTAGCATTTCCGGCGACACAGCAGCACCAGCCACGCCCGTTACTATTGACCCACAAGAGGCTACATCAGATGTCAACGGAGAGGTTTCTACCCTTGTCATTGCCGGATCAGATTCGACTGTTATTAGAGTAATTGCAGGAATAGAGACCGTCGATAGTGGCTTGAGTGAAACCCAATCACCACCGATTGCAGTTAACTCGACTATACCTGTAGAAAGCGGACTCACTTTAGCTGCCAGCAATTTCATTCCTGACGCTCAGTTTACAGCGGGTATTTTGGTTGATTTCAGTGTGTTTGCGACCGATAAAAATGGCCAGAATGTTCGCGGAAATACTACAGTGAACTTCACAACAACGGGTGGATCAATCACCCCGGAATGCCAGCTAGATCAAGATGGTGAGTGCACCGTCGTCTGGAGAAGCCAGTCACCCTGGCTAACCAAACCACAGATTACAGCGACCACAATCGGGGAACTAACTGCAGGTGGAGTAGGGACAATCTCGCAGACAACTCCACTTTTTGTTTCTAGCTCAAAGGATCCCTTAGTTGTCCTTGGAGCCGGCCCCAAAACCGATGAGTATTGTGCCTCGGTGTCGGTATTAGACCGCTCAGGGAGCAGAATCCACCCTCCAGAGGGAACAGAAGTTGCATTTGCAATTACTGATGGCAAAATTCTGTCTACAGAAACCACTAAAACGGTTCGAGGCAACTCCCTCCCAGAAGATGAAACACAGTACGTTGCATGTGTGTTCGCACAACGAACCGACGGCGCCACGCAGGCTCGCCTGACCGCTACTGTTACCACACCTGGAGAGACAAGCAATGAAGACCTAATCAACCTGTAATTGAACGAATCGAAATAGCAATTCTTATAAAGCCCCGCCACCCGCCGGGCTTTTTGCTTACAAAACGACTTTCCGCGATAATAGCGCCCATCGAATTTTCGGTGGGCGTTTTTGCTTACCGCCTCCTCATTTTTGCAACCTGAGCCGCCCAACAGCATGAAAGAGACCGTTTCCGACCTGCTCCAGTCCGCGCTGGCTGCCCTTCAATCTGAAGGCACGCTGCCTGCCGACCAAACCTTCACGCCGCAAGTGGGCAACACCAAGGATAAGTCCCACGGTGACTATGCCTGCAACATTGCCTTGGTTGCGTCCAAAGCGGCGGGTTGCGCGCCCCGCAAACTGGCTGAAATGCTGATCGAGAAGCTGCCAGAAAGCAGTGCTGTGGAGAAAGTGGAGATTGCCGGGCCCGGTTTTATGAACTTTTTCATGAGCACCTCCAGTGCGTTTGAGATTGTTAATACGATCCTGGCTGAAGCTGGGCAGTTCGGCCGCAACAATAACGGCAAGGGTGAAAAAGTTCAGGTGGAGTTTGTTTCCGCCAACCCGACCGGCCCTTTGCATGTAGGCCACGGCCGAGGTGCGGCCATTGGCGATTGCCTTTGTCGCCTGCTGGAGGCGAACGGCTATAACGTTACCCGGGAGTTTTACTACAACGACGCCGGCGCTCAGATCAACAATCTCGCACTTTCGGTGCAGGCTCGCGTTAAAGGGCTGACACCGGAAGATGAAGGCTGGCCAGAAGCCGGTTACCGAGGCGACTACATTGCCGATGTTGCCAAGGCATACCTGGCTGGCGATACCGTAACCGCAGACGACCGTGAAGTGACCGCCAACGCCGACCCGGAGAACCGCGACGCCATCCAGGAGTTTGCCGTGGCGTACCTACGCCGGGAGCAGGACCTGGATTTAAAGGCCTTCGGCGTTCAGTTTGATGTGTATTTTCTGGAATCGGCGCTTTATCAGGACGGCAAAGTAGAGGCTGTTGTTAAGCGCCTGCAAGAAAATGGTTACACCTATGAAGACGGTGGTGCCATGTGGTTGAAGACCACAGAATTTGGCGATGACAAAGATCGGGTAATGCGCAAGCAAGACGGCGGGTACACCTATTTTCTGCCAGACGTGGCCTACCACCTGGATAAATGGGAGCGCGGCTTTACCACGGTAATCAACGAGCAAGGCGCCGACCACCACTCCACCGTTACCAGGGTTCGCGCCGGGCTACAGGCGTTGAACACGGGTATCCCCCAGGGTTGGCCAGACTACGTTCTGCATCAAATGGTTATGGTTACCCGCTCGGGTCAGGAAGTGAAAATTTCCAAACGGGCCGGCAGCTACGTAACCATTCGGGACCTGATAGACGAAGTGGGCCGGGATGCTACCCGCTTTTTCCTCGCGGCACGGCGTGTCGACTCCCAGTTGACTTTCGATATCGATTTGGCCCGTTCCCAAACCAATGAAAACCCAGTGTATTACATTCAGTATGCCCATGCGCGCATTTGTAGCGTGCTGCGGAAGCTGGCAGCTGAAGGTGTTAAGCGTGGGTTCAATGAGTGCTTGGGCGATTTATCCTTGCTCACATTGGATGAAGAAAAAGAGCTGGCGAATCAATTGGCAAAGTACCCGGAATTAATTGCCAACTCGGCAGCCCAGCGCGAACCGCACCACCTTACGCATTACTTGAGAGAGCTGGCTGGCCAGTTCCACACCTATTACAACGCCCACAAAGTGCTGATTGAAGACACAGCCGTACGTGATGCCCGTGTAAGCCTTTACCTTGCTGTGCGCCAGGTAATCGACAACGGGCTTGGCCTGTTGGGCGTCAGCGCACCAGAAGAGATGTAAGTAGCAACAATGGCCCATGACTACGCCCGTAAAAAAAGGTCGGCCACGCCGGCCACCACTTCAAAAAGAAAGCCGACCAAGGCTGCGCGCGCCCCTAAAAAGCGCACAAAGCCTGCCGCGCCGGCTCGCTCACAACGTGGAGGCCTATCTTTGAAGTGGATACTGTCACTAGCCACCGTAGGCGGTTTTATCGGGTTTATTGTTTACCTGAACTCTGTACCGCCTAGCGCCGGGCCACAGCCTGTTGCCGAAAAACCGGCCCAGCAACCGGCAGAAAAAATCGCCAAACCGCAAGAGAAAAAGCCAGGATTCCGGTTTTACGACATGCTTCCGGAATCGGAGGTTGTCCCTGCGACGGTGGACGAGTACACCCCTGGCCCATCCCGGCAAGATTATGACTACATAGTGCAATCCGGTTCATTTCGCAGCAAAGAAGACGCTGAGCGCCAGCGCGCACAGGTTGCATTCCAGGGCCTCAGAGCCTCGGTGCAACACATTGAGTTAGACAGTGGCACTATATGGTACCGAGTGAATGTTGGGCCGTTCACTTCGCGGAGCCAAATGAGCGCCGCTGTAGACAAGCTGGTGTCTATTAACATTCAGCCCCTTGCCCGGAAAATTCCGAAGAAAAACTAACGGGTCCCGCGCACAATCGGAGGCTTCGGAGTGGGGCCTCCCCTGCATATCACTTGAATTCTTCTATCCTGCCTCCATAACTGGCCAATACCGATTTTCATCAGGCAATTGGAGCCCCAATGACAACCATACTTTCGGTCAGACGCGATGACGAAGTGACCATGGGTGGAGACGGCCAGGTTTCTCTGGGCAACACCGTAATGAAGGGTAACGCCCGAAAAGTGCGCCGCCTATACAACGGCCAAGTGATTGCCGGCTTTGCAGGCGGCACCGCAGACGCCTTTACGTTATTCGAGCGGTTTGAAGCCCAGCTTGAGAAATACCAGGGTAACCTGACGAAAGCAGCCGTTGAACTGGCCAAAGACTGGCGCACAGACAGAGCCTTGCGACGACTCGAAGCGCTTCTGGCCGTGGCAGACAAAAACGCCTCTTTAATTATTACCGGCAATGGCGATGTCATCGAACCTGAGCAGGGGTTGATTGCTATTGGTTCTGGCGGCCCGTTCGCGCAGGCGTCGGCGCGCGCACTGCTTGAAAACACCGAGCTTTCGGCCCATGAAATTGTGGAGAAGGGCTTGGACATAGCGGCGGATATCTGCATTTACACGAACCACAACCGCACCCTTGAAACACTCTCCATAGAGCCACCCTCTAAAAACGATTGATTCGGAGCAAACATGTCTGCAATGACTCCCCGTGAGATTGTTCACGAACTCGACAAACACATCGTAGGCCAGCAAGAAGCCAAGCGAGCGGTGGCGATTGCCCTGAGAAATCGCTGGCGCCGTATGCAGCTCGACAGCAGCCTTCGTGATGAAGTCACGCCAAAGAATATTCTGATGATCGGCCCTACCGGCGTGGGTAAAACCGAAATTGCCCGTCGCCTGGCCAAGCTGGCCGATGCACCTTTCCTGAAGGTAGAGGCCACCAAGTTTACCGAGGTAGGCTATGTGGGGCGTGATGTGGAGTCCATTATTCGTGATCTGGCGGATATGGCCGTTAAAATGCTGCGCGTTCAGGAAATGAAGCGCCACGAAGAACAGGCTCTGGACGCGGCGGAGGACCGCATTCTGGATGTTCTGATACCACCTGCCAGAAGCTTTGATGAAGACAGCCAGAAGCCTTCTGAAGACTCATCAACGCGCCAGATGTTCCGGAAAAAGCTGCGCGAAGGTGAGCTGGACGACAAGGAAATTGAGATTAATCTGAGCAACTCAGGCGCTGGCGTGGAAATCATGGCGCCGCCAGGCATGGAGGAGATGACCAACCAATTGCAGAGCATGTTCTCCAACATGGCCTCGGAAAAGTCCAAGCCTCGGAAGATGAAGGTGTCCGACGCTCTAAAACGGGTGAAGGAAGAGGAAGCTGCGAAGCTGGTCAACGAAGAATCGATCAAGCAGAAAGCCATTCTTGCGGTAGAGCAGAATGGCATTGTGTTTCTCGATGAAATAGACAAAGTGGCCAAGCGTTCAGAAAACACCTCCTCAGATGTGTCCCGGGAAGGCGTTCAGCGGGACCTTCTGCCGCTGATTGAGGGCAGCACCGTGAGCACTAAATACGGCTCGGTGCGTACGGATCATATTCTGTTTATTGCCTCCGGCGCGTTCCATCTGTCCAAGCCCTCGGACCTGATCCCCGAGCTTCAGGGTCGCTTGCCTATCCGCGTGGAGCTACAGGCTTTAAGCCCAGGCGATTTCAAACGCATTCTCACAGAGCCAGATGCTTCGTTGGTACAGCAATATGAGGCACTGATGGCCACAGAGGGCGTTAAGCTGACGTTCAACGAAGACGCCATCGCCCGCATTGCAGAGATTGCATGGAAGGTGAATGAGACGACTGAGAACATCGGTGCCCGGCGCCTTCATACGGTTTTGGAGAGGCTACTGGAAAGCTTGTCGTTCGATGCCGGTGACCACGTAACAGAAGCGTTTGAAGTGACCACCGATTACGTAAATGAAAAGCTTGGGGAATTGTCTGAAGACGAAGATCTGAGTCGCTATATTCTCTGATTGGTAATCGCGAATCAGAGACCTCTGGGCCAACCGCACTTTTTGTGCGCTTGGCCCAGTTATTTATTCTGCTTTTGAAAACAGGTGCGTGACGTTTTCCAGCCCTGCTACGAGCTTCCCTTTTTCCGCCGCTTTTTTCTTTCTGCTCTTAGCCACATACAGTGGCAGCATTTCGCCATAAAGGCTGGTGCTGATTGTACGCTGTTCGTCTTCCAGCCTGTCCCTGCGCAGCTTTATGCTGTACTTCGCAAGTTTTGGTTCCAGTTCATCCGCCCGATGCAACAGATCCCGACGGGTCATCTGATAGGCATGCTCACACACCATCCTGCGTGACTGGAAGCTGAACACGTTAGAGAAAAACAGTTTGGCGTCATCTCTGGTGGGTTCAAACAGGAGAAGATCCTTATCCGGGTAATCGGTCGCGTAATGGGCTACCCCTGACTGCATGCGGGAATACACCATGGTTCGGAACATTTGAGACAGCAGGTTGGGCATACCCGAACGAGTCAGTTCCCCTGGTCTCATGGTTCCAGCTCTTACCGCTGCGCTGGCGTCAATCGGTACCTGAGGGTTTACTGCAAAAACCAGATCCGCGCCATCTTCAAACGCTACCGAAGCATGCAAGCCTTTGCGCAAGGTACCATCCACATAATATCGGCCATCGATATCAACCGGCACGTACAACCCTGGCGACGCCGTGCTCGCCTGGATGGCTTTGGAAATCGGCACATGATCGAACCCTGGCGCACCAAAACAGACAGCCTCGGTACTTTCCACATCGGCGGCCACCACATACAGGCTGCGCTTCAATTGCCGAAAATCGTTTGAGCGCCCCAGCATGGAAAACGTGCTCTGAAGATACTGATGCAACCCTTCGTTATCAAAAAGCCCAGCGGGCGCGGCTTGCGCCAATATGGTGAGAGCCTCAAGCAAGCTCTGATCATAGGGGTTACTAACAAAACGACGAACCGCGGTAGAGAGCAGCCCAGGCACAGCCAACAGTCGGCTGCCCATTTCCCTCAATGCGGGGCGAAAAAATACGTCTGGGTGAAAAGGGTGAACTTCCGCTTCATTGCGCACAAAGATCCGGCACAGCTGGGCAGTGGTCATCTGATTAGCCAGGTTGGCCGCAACAAACGAGCCGGTGTTCACGCCCACATAAACGTCAAGATTGTTAAAATCCAAGCCGTCCAGCGCCTCATCCAGCGCCCGGAGTGCACCAATCTCATAAATCCCACCCAAAGGGCCGCCCCCACCAAGCGCGAGCCCGATGCGTGGAGCAGGTTTCAGATTGGTTGGCGCGTTCATAGCCTTGCCTTTTTCAGGTAAATAGCGAGATGTAACATCCTATTATGTCTGGCTAACACGGTAGCAACCCGGTTTAGAGTCAGCACCCTAGATTTGAAACACTGCCTGATATGACATCCTCAGGGGGCAGCTTGTTCCGCCAGTGCCGCAGACGTGGATTTGCCCGGCCGGAGGTAACGACCAAAGCCGGCGTTACGCAATGCCAAATCCACACAGCTCTTGATTACATGGGGCGAATCCAGCAACAGCACATCTTTAAGAAGCTTAACCGCCCACTCCTTGCTAACGCTGCGGATCACAGACTTTACCTTCGGTAGGCTGGCCGCGTTCATGGATAGCGAATCGTAGCCCATGGCCATCAATAACAGCGCCCCTCCAGGGTCCCCGGCCAATTCGCCGCAAATACCCAGGGGCTTACCCACCGCATGGGCATCTTGAGCTATGCGTACCAAAGCCTGCAGCACAGCTGGGTGGTAGGAGTGGTAGAGTTGTGCAACTCGAGGGTTATTGCGGTCTACCGCAAGCAAGTACTGAGTCAAGTCGTTGGAGCCAACCGACAGAAAATCCACACGATCTGCCAGTTCACGAATCTGGTACACGGCAGCGGGTATTTCTATCATCACCCCCACTTTGGGCATGTGAATGTCGAAACCCTCTTCCCTCACCTCGTGATACACCCGATAGATCAGGTGCAGGGACTCTTCAACTTCAGAAATATTGCTGATCATGGGCAGCATGATTTGAAGATTGTTCAGACCTTCACTGGCTTTCAGCATCGCCCGCACTTGCACCAAAAAAATCTCGGGATGATCCAGGGTAACCCGGATACCCCGCCAGCCCAGGAACGGGTTTTCTTCTTCAATCGGGAAGTAGGTCAGGGATTTGTCGCCGCCGATATCGAGGGTGCGCATGGTTACCGGGCTGGGCGCAAACGCCTCCAGCTGTTCACGGTAATACTGGCGCTGCTCTTGCTCCGACGGAAAGCGATCCTTAATCATAAACGGCACTTCGGTGCGGTATAGCCCTATGCCCTCAGCACCGTGGGACAGCGACCGCACCACATCGGTCATCAGACCGGTATTGACCAGAAGTGGAACCCGGTGCCCATCGGTTGTTTCGCAGGGCAAATCGCGAAGTGCTTCCAGCCCCCGATCGATCTCTTCTTCTTCATCACAGATGGCTTGGAAGAATGTCCGCAGATCCGCTGAAGGAGAGGCAAAAATTTGCCCCTCAAAGCCATCCACAATCAGCTCTTTGCCATCAAGCTGGTTAACCGGAATGTCCACCAGGCCCATAACGGTAGGTACACCCATGGCACGGGCAAGAATGGCTACGTGGGAGTTGCTGGAGCCTTTAACGGACACCAGACCCACGAGCTTCCCCCGGGGTACCTCACCGAGCATGGCTGGGGTCAGCTCTTCACTGACCAGAACCGTGCGCTCAGGATAAACCACATCGTCTTGCTCACCTTCCTGCAAATAGGAAAGCAGACGCCGACCGAGATCGCGAATGTCCACTGCCCGCTCTTGCAGGTAGTGGTCGTCCATCATTTCAAACTGGCGAACGTACTGCAGAACCACTTGTTTTAGTGCACCCTGCGCCCAAACCCCTTCACGGATTCTATTATTGACCTCTCCGGGCAAGGCCTCATCGCCTAACATCCGCAGATACACGTCAAACAGCGACAATTCTTCCGGGCGCAGGCGTGAAGTCAGGCGCTTTGCGACGGCGTCGATGTCTTCCCAGACCGCCTGTACAGCATGCCGGAACAACTCCAGTTCCAGCTCAATATCTTCCGCCGGCCTCTCTGGTACGGCATCCAGATCTGCAGCGGGGTAAACCACCACCCCGTGGCCAATAGCCACCCCTGGCGAGCCGGGCACACCGTCGAAGCTTACGTCGCGGGCCTCCTCTCCGGTCAGCGACAAGCCGCTAATCGCACCGGTAGCTTCGCTGTGGGCAATCACACCGGCAAGCTGAGCAGACACGGTAACCAGAAAGGCTTCTTCACCCTCGTCGAAACACCGGGAACTCTCCCGTTGTTGAACCACAAGAACGCCGAGTACCCGGCGATGGTGAATAATGGGAACCCCGAGAAAAGAGCGGAAGCGCTCTTCGCCAGTTTCAGGAAAGTAACGGTAGCGAGGGTGGGACGGAGCGTCTTCCAGGTTAATAGGCTCTTCACGGGAGCCCACAAGCCCTACCAGCCCTTCGGAATGGGCGAGACTTACCTGGCCTACTGCCTGCAAGTACAGACCCTCGGTTGCCATTAGAATATAGCGGTTGGAGGCCGGGTCCAGCAGATAAACGGAACACACTTCGGTCCCCATGGCTTTTTGCACGCGCGATACAATAATGCCCAGCGCCTCCTGGAGATCCCGGGCACTGTTTACTTCTTGTACAAGACTTCGCAGAATGCTCAGCATGGGTGTGTCAGTCCGTCATTTCGCCTGTTCCTTTACACGCCGATTATGCTCACTTCTGTGCCACTGCTCCATGTTGTAGAACAGTCTTGGCGCAAGCTCTCTCAGCGCACGTCGATATACTTCACGCTTGAAGGAAACCACCTGTCCCAACGGATACCAGTAGCTTACCCACTGCCACCCGTCGAACTCCGGTGAATCCGTACCGTCAACGCGTACTTGCGCATCCGGTGATAACATCCTCAGCAGGAACCATTTCTGTTTTTGGCCCACGCAGACGGGGTGCGAGTTGTGCCGTACCATTCTTCGGGGCAGGCGGTACCTTAACCAACCCCGGGTACAACTGATGATTTCAACATCATTGGCGCCTAAGCCAATTTCCTCTCCAAGCTCCCGGTACAGTGCTTCTTCCGGCGACTCTTCATGATTAATACCGCCTTGGGGAAACTGCCAGGAGTCCTGCCCTATTCGCCTTGCCCAGAGAACTTCCCCCTGGTGGTTGGCCAGAATGATTCCGACGTTGGGTCTGAAACCGTCTAAATCGATCACGGCACAGTCCTCTTAATAAAGTCGGCAGACCGGTCAGTTATTTGCCGGTCGGATTTTTCCAAGTTGCGCTCATTCTTACAGAATCCCAAGGCTTCGGCAAACGCAGCTGCACTCCGGCACCCGTGGTAAGATACCGGTTTTCGAAAGCCCTGTTCCTCTGGAGGTAATCTCTTGACGCTCGCAATTTTTGATCTGGACAACACCCTGCTAGCTGGTGACAGCGATCATGCCTGGGGTGAGTTTTTGGTAGAGGAAGGTATTGTTGATGCTGAGGCCTATCGCAAAGCCAATGATCGCTTCTATCAGGAGTACTTGAATGGCGAGCTGGATATACTGAGCTACCTTGGATTTGCACTTCAGCCTCTCGCGATCCATAGCATGGACGAACTGCTGGAATGGCGAGCCAAGTTCATGGATAAAAAAGTACGCCCGATGCTACAGGCAAAGGCCAGCGAGCTTTTGGACAGCCACCGGGAGCGCGGCCATACCCTGATGATTATCACGGCTACCAACCGATTTGTCACCGAGCTCATTGCCGATGTTCTGGGTATTGAGCACCTGATCGCCACTGAGCCCGAGATGGTCAACGGCCGCTATACCGGCGGAATTGCTGGCACCCCCAGCTTTCAGGAGGGAAAAGTGGCCCGGCTGAATGACTGGCTGGCAACTACCGGTGAAAGCCTGGACGGCGCCTGGTTCTACAGCGATTCACACAATGACGTGCCACTGCTGGAAATAGTGGATAACCCGGTAGCGGTTGACCCGGATCCTAAGCTGGAAGAATTCGCCAAAAATAAGGGCTGGGGCGTTATGACGCTTCGCGATTGATACCCGCCAAAAAATCACTGAGCCCGCACTCTTTTTGGGCGCGGGCTCAGCCTTAGCGTTACATAAACCCGGTGAGAGATCGCACAAAGCAGGATTTGATGTAGTCGGTCTCGGGAATTCCCGGAATAATCGGGTGGTCCGGCGCCTGATGCCCCTGCTCTAACAGCTGCACGAAGCGGTCAATTTTTCGGCCACTGCCACGGATGATATCAACCAGCTTCTCCTGGGAAAGATGCATGGAGCACGAAGCCGACACCAACAGCCCATCCCGCTCCAGCAACCGCAAACCTAGCTGATTCAACCGCGCATATGCTTGCTCACCGGCTTTCTGATCACGGCGGCGGGGAATAAAGGCCGGTGGGTCCAGCACAACGATATCAAACTTCTCCTTCTCGTCCGCCAGCGCCTTTAGCGCTTCGAATGCATCACCCTCAAGGGTCTCGACATTATCCAGGCCATTGAGCTTTGCGTTATGGTGTACGGAATCGATAGCGGCAGAAGAGCTGTCGACACAGGTAACCTGAGTCGCACCGGCACAGGCTGCCTGAATGCCCCAGCCCCCAACGTAGCTGAACACATCCAGCACCCGCTTACCTGGCGCGTAGGCCTGCAAGCGCTGGCGATTCATGCGGTGATCGTAAAACCAACCGGTTTTCTGTCCGCCCTCAAGGGGCACTTCAAAGCGAACACCGTTTTCTTCCACTTCAAGCAGAGTCGCCTCTGGGCCGTGGGCCTGCTCAATGTAGGTATCCAGCCCTTCTACTGAACGCATTTTTCCATCGTTCTTGAGAATAATGGCCTTCGGATGCGCCAACCGCTGAATCGCGCGAATAATCGATTCTTTCATCTGTTCCATACCGGCGGTGGAGATTTGCACCACCACGGTATCGCCAAACCGATCGACGACCAGGCCGGAAAGGCCGTCGCTGTCGCCGAACACCCAGCGGTAGAAGGGTTTGTCGAATAGCCGTTCTCGCAATACCAGAGCCGTCTCCATGCGCTGGGTCAGCCGATTCGGGGTCATGCCTTGGGCAGCATCACGGCTGATCAGGCGGCCGCAAATAAGGGCGTGAGGGTTCACGAAAACGACGCCAAGCGGTTTGTCGTTCGATGCGCGAAGCTCTGCCTGAGTACCGGCTTCAAACTGTGTTAGCGGTGACCGCTGGATATCAACTTCGTTACTGTAAACCCACAGATGGCCAGCCCGTAGCCTGCGCTCCGCGCCTTTGCGTAAATATAAAACCGGGAAATTCATGGCAACCACCTAGGGGAGTAAATTCAGGGCAGGGATTATACATTAACTGAAGAAGACCACACCTGAGCTGGGAACGCAGCCGGGGCGCGCCTCCCAAAACACGCTGTGAATACATCCATGTACGCTTGGCTCCGCCATCCATGGCTACGCACAGTTTTGGGAGGCGCGCCCCGACCGCTCTAGCGTGGGAACTGCCTATGACAACTCTCAAACCAGAGGCAGTGATTACTCAGCAGCGGCTACATGCTCAGCGTAAGCATCTGCATCCATCAGCCCATCGAGTTCACCTTGATCGGCAAGCTTCACTTTGAACATCCAGCCGTCGCCGTAGGGGTCTTCGTTGACCTTCTCAGGTTCATCTTCAAGAATCTCGTTGATCTCGATGACTTCACCCGTTACCGGGCTGAACACATCGGATGCGGATTTCACGGATTCGGCAACACCGGCTTCTTCGCCGCCAGTAACCGTTTCGCCAACCTCGGGGACGCCAATATAAACCACATCCCCCAACTGGTCCTGGGCGAAGTCTGTTATGCCGACGGTTGCAGTGCCATCAGCGTGCACTCGTACCCACTGGTGGGTGTCGATGTATTTGAGATCAGAAGGGGTATCGCTCATAAGGGTAATTCCTACCGGATTTTTCGGGCAGTGTAACCGAAACGTTAGCGCCAGCGAACCTCTCTTGCCAGCTTCATGAACGAATCCATGTACTGCACACCTACATCACGCTCGCGGCAACCCAGAAAAATCTGTTTGGAGATACCTTCTTTCCCCAGTTTTACCGGAACAATGGCTAGCCGTTCGCTGTATTCCGTTACCAGCCAGCGTGGTAACGCCGCTACTCCCCGGCCGGCGGCGACCATTTGCAGCATAATATCTGTGGTTTCGATGGTTTTATGGCGGGCTGGGCGCATGTTTGCGGGCACTAGCAAGTAGTTGAACACATCTAGGCGTTCTATCGCGACGGGATAGGTGATCAGGGTTTCTGGTTCCAGATCCGCCGCCTCCGCCCAGGGCTTTCCCGCTAGGCGATGGTTGGCCGCAACCACCAGCACCTGTTCGTAATCAAATACCGGCTCAAAGACCAAACCGGGCCTGTGCAGTGGGTCGGGGGTGACCAGCATGTCGATGTCATGGCCAAACAGCGCTCCAATGCCGCCGAACTGGAATTTCTGTTTTACATCCACATCCACCGACGGCCACTGCTCGAGATAGGGCCCTACCACCTTCAGCAGCCATTGATAACAGGGATGGCACTCCATTCCGATTCGCAGCGTGCCGGCTTGGCCGTTGGCGAACTGGCCGATTTGCATCTCTGCATGCTCGAATTGCGGCAACAGGCGGTTGGCCAGCGCCAGCAGGTGGCTGCCTGCTTGAGTCAGCCGAAGCTGCCGCCCTTCCCGAAACCATAACGGGGTTCCAAGCTGCTGCTCCAGCTTGCGAACGGAATGGCTGAGTGCGGACTGGGTCAGGTGAAGGCGGCTGGCGGCGGCCGTTAGCGAGCCTTCTGATTCAACAGCCCGAAGCACTTCCAGGTGGTTACGCTCGATCATTCGACAACCCATGAGTGGAATTAATGGAACCCTGAAATAATACCATTATTTTTCATTAACCCCGAACGCTAATCTGGTCACTCCTATCAACGACTCACTAAGTACAGAACCAGGAGTTTCAGATGACCACGACACACAACCTCGGCTACCCGCGCATTGGCGCTCGCCGGGAACTCAAATTTGCCCTGGAAGCGCTTTGGAATGGCAAATCCAGTGAGCAAGCGTTGCAGAAAACAGCCACTGAGCTGCGGTCGCAGAACTGGCAAGAGCAGGCCAACCTTTCCCTGGCACCTGTAGGTGAGTTTTCACTGTACGACCAAGTGTTGGACATGAGTGCAACACTTGGCAATCTGCCGGAGCGGGCCAGCACCCATGAAGGCTCTGCGCTGGACGAGTATTTTCGTGTGGCTCGGGGCCGCTCCCCCAGCGACAGCGCCTGTTGCAGCGTGCACGCCGGCGAAATGACCAAGTGGTTCGACACCAACTACCACTACATAGTGCCGGAATTCAGTGCCGATACGAGCTTTAGCCTGAATGCTGACCGTATTCTGGAACAACTAGCAGAAGCCCGTGCACAGGGCATAACCGCCAAACCGGTCATTATAGGCCCGGTGACTTATTTGTGGTTAGGCAAGGCCAAAGACGACTCTGATCGCCTGGTTCTGCTGGAAAAACTGTTGCCGGTATACAGCGAGCTACTGGAAAAACTGGCGACAGCGGGCGCGGAATGGGTACAAATTGATGAGCCAGCGCTGGTTACCGAATTGGACGCCGACTGGAAGCACGCCTTTATCCTCGCCTACCACGAGTTGAAAACAGCACCTGTGAAGCTACTGCTGACGACCTATTTTGGGGAACTTCGGGAAAACCTGCAGCTTGCTTGTGAGCTGCCAGTAGCAGGCGTTCACCTGGATGCTGTCAGCGCACACGGAGAATTTACGCGGCTAGCCGATTGGCTGCCCGCCCACAAGGTGCTGTCTCTCGGTGTAATTAACGGGCGCAATATCTGGAAGACCGACCTGAACGCCACGTTAGACCTTATCGAGCCCCTCAAAGACAAACTGGGCGAGCGTCTTTGGCTTGCTCCATCCTGCTCCCTACTGCACGTACCCGTTGATTTGGAGAGTGAGACCACGCTGGATCCCGAAATTCGCAACTGGTTGGCATTTGCCCGTCAGAAACTGCAAGAATTGAACACTCTGGCGAAGGCGCTTGATGAGGGGCGCGAGGCCGTCGCTCAAGAGCTGGCCACCAACCAAAAAGCGATTGAAAACCGCCGCCAGTCATCAAGAGTGCATAACCCGGCGGTTGCAAAGGCGTTGTCGGCCATTACGCCGCAGCATGGCCAACGCAAGAGTCCGTTCAGTACCCGGGCCAAGCTACAGCAGGCGCGGTTCCAGCTACCAGCCTACCCAACAACGACGATTGGCTCATTCCCGCAAACCCCGGAAATACGCGAGGTTCGTAAAGAATTCCGCAAGGGAAACCTAAACCAACAGGACTACACTGCGCGGATTCATCAAGAAATTGCCTACTGCGTTGAGCAACAAGAAGCGCTTGGGCTGGATGTACTGGTGCACGGCGAAGCTGAGCGCAACGACATGGTGGAGTATTTTGGCGAGCAACTGGAAGGCTATGTATTCAGCCGCTTTGGTTGGGTGCAGTCCTACGGCTCACGATGCGTGAAGCCTCCCATTCTGTTCGGTGACATTACTCGCCCCACGGCCATGACCGTAGACTGGATAAAATACGCCCAGTCACTGACCGACAAGCCTCTGAAAGGCATGCTCACCGGCCCTGTGACCATCCTTAACTGGTCCTTCGTGCGCGATGATCAACCACGCAAGGACACCTGCCTGCAGCTGGCACTGGCCGTACGTGAAGAAGTGCAAGACCTGGAAAAAGCGGGTGTAGGAATTATTCAGATTGATGAGGCTGCACTGCGCGAAGGCTTGCCACTGCGCCAGTCAGACTGGAACACTTATCTGGAGTGGGCCATCGAGGCCTTCCGTATCAGTGCCAACAGCGTGGAGGATGGCACTCAGATTCACACTCACATGTGTTATTCGGAGTTCAACGACATTATTGGGGCCATTGCCCGTATGGATGCGGATGTGATTACCATCGAAACATCACGCTCTGCCATGGAATTGCTTGATGCGTTCAAGAGCTTTGAGTATCCCAACGATATCGGCCCGGGCGTCTATGACATCCACTCGCCGAACATTCCGCAAGTGGAACAAGTGACAGGCCTAATGAGGAAGGCAGCAGAGCGGATCCCGGCAGAACGTTTGTGGGTTAACCCGGACTGCGGCCTGAAAACCCGGCGGTGGGAAGAAGTGATTCCTGCTCTCGAAGCTATGGTAGCGGCAGCAAAAGAACTGAGAGAACAAACTGCGGTTACTCAGTAACCCGAGCTGTTTTGATCGATATCAAACTCGAAATCCAGGGCCCGGCACACTTCCGTTGTGAAGTTGCCGGAGGCTTGGAGCTCAAACCAGCGATAACCTGGGGCCAAGTCTTCGACGGAAAATTTACGGGAGCCGGAGGTAAACTGAATACAGGTTGAAGGCGTTGCTAGCAGCTGCACGCCATTTCTCTGCTGCTCATGGGTCTGATGGATATGCCCCCACAGCACTATTTTTACCTGCGGGAAGCGATCAATGACCTGCCAGAAATCTGCACGATTCCTCAGACCAATATCTGTCATCCAGTCAGCACCAATATCAACCGGGTGGTGGTGCAGTGTGACAAGCGCCGGCAAATCCGTGTGCTGCTCAAGCATTTCTGCCAAAAACTCCAATTCTGACTTCGCAAGCTCACCAAATACTTTCCCGGGCACGGAGGAGTCCAGAAGAATAAACTGCCAGCCACCCTGAATAATGTGTCGGCGAGCTGCGCCATAGGTTTGTGCAGCGTCGGTTAGGCGCTCAACATGATCATGATTCCCTGCGATCCATGCACAATCACCGCTAAAGGCTCCAAGGCGGTCGCCCAAAACGCGATAGGCTTCGTCCGAGCCATCTTGCGCGAGATCGCCGGTGGCCAGGATCAGATCCGGTTGCCCATGGGATTTGAGCACCTCTTTGATCACGGCATCGAGGCTGTCACGGGTATTTACACCAAGCAGCGCGCCCTCTGCACTAGCCATAAGGTGCGGATCCGTTAACTGCAGTACCCGAAGTGGCCGGGTGGCTTGTTTTGAAATCATGATGCTCGTGGTCTGCTCTCTGTCATCACTTGGGGGATCTAGTAACAGGTTACTGCTTCAGCCTCCCATGGTTTCAGACCAAGTGTACGTTGTCAGCTTAAGGATTGATCACCTGTCACTGTAACCGGTGTCACATTCTGGCAAGGCACCTCGCAATATATTGCATTTTTTAACAACTGCGCCACATTTCAGATCGCGAGATTGATTGCGAGAGAGGTGAAACTGAGCCTAGTCGGCGCTTTCGCCAGCAGTCCACGCAGCATGCTCAAGCGGCAGGTGGCCAAACCGCAGGCAGTACTCAAGCCAGTCGGCAAGAAACCCGTTCACCTGAACTTTTTCATCCGGGTGGTGCATAAAACGGTTGGGGTAATCGTTAACAGGGGCAATTTGTGTGTCGCGATAGCAGCTGATGACTTCGGCCATGGCGGCATCGTGATACACCCGTGCGGTCATCTGCGGGTTGTTGAGCCAGCGACCGCTATTGTGGATTTGCTCAAGCAAAAGGGTTTCGGTATATCTGGCCGTTTGCAGTACCTGAATCCGAACCCGGCCCAGGTACTGGTTTTCTCTGTGCAGTTCAATTTCGCACATAGGGCGCCCATCAACCCTGAGCTGACGCAATCTGAAAAGGCGCTGATAATTGCCTTCACACAGGGCGCCAAGCTGGCGTAGATCCGGCACATAACGCTTGGATTTCATGGCCCATTCGCCCATGACTACCTCCCCGCCCGCAATCTGGATCGGTTGAGCTGGAGCCACTGGATGGCAATGATAGCTGCCGCATTGTTGATGCGGCCGTCGCTGATCATGGCGATGGCTTCATCCGCTGAAACTACGTGGGCCCGAATGTCTTCATGTTCGTGTTCAAGGCCGAAGAGACCGCCAGCGGATTCGGTGTTAACACAACCGTAGTACAGGTGAATCATTTCGGTGGTGCCGCCAGGGGAGACAAGGTACTCACAGATTTTTTCGAGCTTGCTGAAACTAAGCCCGGCTTCTTCCTGGCCTTCTCGTTGGGCGACGTCTTCGTTGGTTTCGCCTTCTTCGTTCATTCCAGCTACGAGCTCTAGCAGCCAAGGGGACTGGTTGCGCCCGAGTGCGCCCAGGCGGAATTGCTCCAGCAGCACGATTTTGTCGCGGTTGGGGTCGTAGGGCAATACGCAGGTTGCGTCGCCGCGGATGAAGAGTTCGCGGGTAAACAGGGGCATGTTCCGGCCATCAAAGCGCGGGTGTGTCAGCCATAGCTTGTCCATGCGGAAGAAGCCTTGGAAGACGGTTTCGCGCTTTTCAATGGTGACGTCGCTGGCTTTAAACTGGAACGGCTCGGTCATGGTTTACCCTGCAATGGAATCGACTTTGAACGATAGACTCTGGCTGTGGGGTATTGCAAGCCTTCTTGGTGCTTGCTTGGGTGCAAGGCAGGGATCGAGACTCATGAGCTATACGCTGGCAGGCGCGAGCTCCTATTACGCCGGCCGCCAGCTTCGGGGAAACTCAGACCTTATCGTAGAGCTTACTTCCCGCGTCAATAAACTCCTTGGATTTCTCCTGCATGCCAGCGTCCACCGCTGATATTTCGTCCAGGCCGTGCTCTTTTGCGTAGTCGCGGACTTCCTGGGAGATTTTCATGGAGCAGAACTTTGGGCCACACATAGAGCAGAAGTGCGCCACCTTCGCGGAATCCTTGGGCAGGGTTTCGTCGTGGAAGGCGCGGGCTGTGTCTGGGTCCAGGCCCAGGTTGAACTGGTCTTCCCAGCGGAATTCGAACCGGGCCTTGGAGAGAGCGTTGTCACGTATCTGGGCGCCCGGGTGTCCTTTGGCCAGGTCGGCGGCGTGAGCGGCAATTTTGTACGTGATGATGCCGGTTTTCACGTCGTCTTTGTTGGGCAGGCCCAGGTGTTCTTTGGGCGTTACGTAGCAGAGCATGGCGCAGCCGTACCAGCCAATCATGGCAGCGCCAATGCCCGAGGTTATGTGGTCGTAGCCCGGGGCTATGTCGGTGACCAGTGGGCCCAGGGTATAAAACGGGGCTTCGTCACAGCATTCCAGCTGTTTGTCCATGTTCTCTTTAATCAAATGCATGGGTACGTGGCCAGGGCCTTCGATCATGCACTGTACGTCGTGCTTCCAGGCTATTTTGGTGAGCTCGCCCAGGGTTTCCAGTTCGCCGAACTGGGCCGCATCGTTGGCGTCAGATATGGAGCCGGGGCGCAGGCCATCGCCAAGGCTGAAGGAGACATCGTAGGCTTTCATGATTTCGCAGATGTCTTCAAAGTGTTCGTACAGGAAGCTTTCCTGGTGGTGAGCCAGGCACCATTTCGCCATGATGGAGCCACCGCGGGAGACGATGCCTGTGGTGCGCTTGGCGGTCATGGGCACGTGATGCAAGCGCACGCCAGCGTGGATGGTGAAGTAGTCTACGCCCTGCTCTGCTTGCTCAATCAGGGTATCCCGGAAGATCTCCCAGGTGAGGTCTTCGGCCACGCCACCTACTTTTTCCAGGGCCTGATAAATAGGCACTGTGCCGATGGGCACCGGTGAGTTTCGGATGAGCCATTCGCGGGTTTCGTGAATGTTCTTCCCGGTGGAGAGATCCATAATGGTGTCGGAGCCCCAGCGAATGCCCCAGGTGAGCTTCTCCACTTCTTCCTCAATGGAGGACGTAACGGCGGAGTTGCCAATGTTGCCGTTGATTTTCACCAGAAAGTTGCGGCCGATGATCATCGGTTCAGATTCGGGGTGGTTAATGTTGGCGGGGATAATTGCCCTGCCCCGCGCAACTTCGTCGCGCACAAACTCGGGGGTAATTTCCGACGGCAGGCTGGCCCCAAATGAATGGCCTGGGTGCTGATCTTTCAACAGCCCCTGTTCGCGGGCTTCCTGCAGCTTCATGTTTTCGCGTATCGCGATAAATTCCATTTCCGGCGTAACAATGCCTTGGCGCGCATAATGCATTTGGGTGACGTTTTTATCCGCTTGCGCGCGCAAAGGCTTACGCTCATCCATGAACCTGAGCGGATCAAGCTGCGGATCCTTCATGCGACGGCGAGTAAACTCCGATGTATACCCCGGCAACACCACGGTATCATCGCGTTCGGCTATCCAGGCGGCTCGAATGGCAGGCAGCCCTTTGCGCAAGTCGATGGTGGCGTCTGGGTCCATGTAAATACCGGATGTGTCGTACACCATCACAGGCGGGTTTTTCTCGCCGCCCAATTCCGTGGGTGTATCCTGTACTGTAATTTCCCGCATAGGCACGCGCAGGTCGGAACGGCTACCCTGTACGTATATTTTGCGCGATCCTGGCAACGGCTGTATCGCGGCGGAATCTACGCGGGCGGAATCACTGAGGTAAGTTGGCAGATTTGTCATCATTTGCTCCCGGAATTTATCGTTGGTATTCGGGTCGCGCATGACGGGGAGAGCAGCTATGCCTCTATTCTACAGGTAGCGTTCGCTCTTCGATGGTCTGGTCTCAATCCCTACGCCGGTATTATCCGGATCAGGTCGCGGGTTCTGCGTTGCAATCTCAGCCGGCTACCAAAGACTCAGGCAGCTAGCACCCCGTCAAGACGCGATTCTATAATGCGTAGCACTTAAAGTGAGTGCTGTTTGCAAGTGTAGAGCTGAGGACGATTATTGTCCATAATAGCCGGTCTGTTTAGGCCGGCTTGATGTATCGATCCACGCCACCACCGATGTCGCTTCCATGTCATCTGGGGCGACTCGGCATTCCTTTCCAAGCGCCCCGGGTGGGTGCAGATGTGCACATGTATTCAGGAGTAATAATGAAGAAACGTTTGCTTTCCGGACTTGTTGGCCTCTTGGCGGCTCAACCCGCTCTTTCCCTGGATCTGGTAGAGACCTATGAGAAAGCACTCTCCTATGACTCCGGCATTGCCACAGCTCAGGCCAGATTTGAGTCCCAGCAGGCCGCCAGCGATATCAGTCGCAGCAAGCTTCTACCTCAGTTAAATGCTTCTGCAGAGGCCAACTACACTGATATTAATGGGCCTCTCCAAGTTGTGGACTACACTACTGTCGGGTTTGGACTGCAGCTGACTCAACCGGTGTTTCGTGCCGATGCCTGGTTTAGCTATGACGCCAGCCAGCTTCAGACCGATTCCGCCCGAGCCCAATATAATCTGGCGCAACAACAGCTGATTCTGGATGTCGCTTCGGCGTATTTTGACGTTCTGCGCGCGCAAGACACAGTCACCACGCTTCATGCTGCTGAAATCGCGATTCAGCGTCAGTATGACCAGGCCCAAGAACGTTTTGATGTGGGCCTAATTGCCATCACAGCAGTGTATGAAGCTCGCGCTACCTTTGATGATAGCCGCAGCCAAAGAATTGCAGCAGAGAATAGCCTGAACATTGCTCGCGAACAGTTGGCAAGACTGACCGGTGAGTACACTGAAGATCTGGAGAACTTACGTCAAAACTTCCCACTAAGCCCACCAAATCCAATGAGCCCGGACCTGTGGGAAAAAATGGCTTTAGAACAAAACTGGTCCATTCAGGCGGCGATGTTCGACTTGAAAGCCAGCGAGAAAAATCTGAAAGTAGCCAAAGCAGGGCATTATCCGACGGTGGATTTGCAAGCGTCTTATGGCAAGTCCAAAGTTGGCAATATTGGTGGTGCGACGTCTATATTTCAGCGCGAAGGCACCACCAATCGAGGCGCAATTGGCTTACAGTTGAGCATTCCTCTGTATGCAGGCGGAGGTATCCAGGCGGGTGTGCGCCAGCAGCGTTCACTGGTTGTAGTGGCAGACGAATCGCTGAACACGGTGCGACGAGACGTGCGGGTAAACACTCGCAGCCGGTTTTTGACCATCAACAACAACATTGAAACAACGTCGGCCCTGAACCGAACCATCGTATCGCGACGCAGTGCGTTGGACGCAACTCGCGCAGGATATGATGTGGGCTCACGTAATTTCGTGGAAGTACTGGACGCAGAGCGCGCCTATTATGTGGCTCTGCGCGACTACGCTAACTCTCGTTACGACTATGTTCTAAATTCGCTGCTATTAAAACAGTCCGCAGGCACGCTAAGCCCGAGGGATTTGATTGATCTGAACAATTGGCTGAGCGCCAAAGCCCCGGGCATAGAAGCTCTGGCCAATGATCAGAAGACTCTGGACAACCCTACTCGCTAGCTTGCTCTGACATAGCGCAGAAAATCACAGTGTAGATAGGGTGAAGGCCGAACATCCTCACCCTATCTTGCCCCTGACGCCCTCACACACGCTCAATTATCCCATCAACCACTTTATCCAGTGCACCTCTATTTTTGTTGACCACTGACAACGCTCTTTGCCCGCTGGCCTGGCGCTCATCGACATCATCAAATAATGTCGAAAGGTGCTGAAACAATTCATTGGCGCCACTTACGATAACAACGCCACGGTCGTCCACAAGGCGCTGGTATATGGTTTCAAAATTGAACACGTTGGGCCCGGAGATTACCGGAATACCCCAACCCGCAGGCTCCAACGGGTTGTGGCCGCCTCTCTCAATTAGCGAGCCACCTACAAATGCTGCGTCACTCGCACCATAGAGCATCATCAACTCACCCATGGTGTCGCCCAGATAAACCTCTGCCCCGACCAACCCATCGCCTCGGGACCGCCGGGCAAGGGAAAAACCCTGCTGAATGATCGTATCTGCCACGGACTCAAAACGCTCAGGGTGACGAGGGACAATGATTAACAGAGCACTTGGGTGAGCCTCCAAAATCTGCCGATGTGCTGCCAGTATTTGAGCCTCCTCACCCTCATGGGTACTGCCTGCGATCCAAACCGGGCGATCCGACAGCGACGCCCTAAGCTGAAAAGATATCTTGCGCACCGCTTCGGGAATATCTACATCAAATTTCACACTGCCTGTAACAGACACCTTTGATGCTGCAACCCCAATCCGACGAAAGCGTTCCGCGTCTTTCTCCGCTTGGGCAGCCACCCAGCTAATGCTGCGCATAATGGGCGCAACCAGGCTTTTGACGCGTTCATAACCACGGGCAGAGCGTTCGGAAAGCCGTGCGTTTATGAGAAAAACGGGCACTCGCCGGGAACGGCTTTGGCGGATCATGTTCGGCCAAATCTCCGTTTCCATGATAACCAGAATTCCGGGGTTGGCCCGGTTCAGAAAGCGACGTATCGAACCAGGTGTATCATAGGGTGCATACGCATACTTAACCTGGTTGCCGAACATTTTCATGGCTTGAGTCAGGCCTGTATCCGTCATGGCCGTCATCAGTATGGTCATATCAGGATTGCGCTCAAGCAATCGCCGCACCATGGGCGCAGCCGCAATGGTTTCACCAACCGACACCGCATGCACCCAAACAACTGTGCCGCTGGCCCGAGGCACAAAACCCAAACGCTGCTGCCAGTTAATCCGCAGCTCAGGCGCCTGACGGCCCTGCCACCACAACCGCAAAAGAATAAACGGCAATGCCAATCGTATAAGCTGTGAATAGATAAATTGAAGCACGCAGGACTCCCACTAAACCGGTGCGGTATCATATCGTAAAGCCTAATCATTTGCTTCCGACTGACTCTGCCGGGCAACATAGCCAGAGCAGCAATCCAATGAGCGAGCAGGACAGATTTCAAGTGAACAAAAAATACCGCAACCAGGCGCGCAATACAGACTACGCAGCCTATCGCCATCCCCGGTGGTGGCCAACCTGGATCGGAATTGCTGTTATGTGGTGTGCAGCTCAGCTGCCCATCCGCTTTCAGTGGTGGCTCGGCAAGTGCACTGGACTTCTGGCGTGGCGTTTCGCCAAGAGGCGGCGCCATATCACCGAGGTCAATATACGCCTGTGCTTTCCTGAACTCACGCAGGCACAGCAAGGTGCGCTGGTTCGCAACAGCTTTATCGCAAACGGAATTGGCCTGATGGAATTAGGCATCGCCTGGTTCCGGAACCCTGCAAAGTTAACGGGTATAACGGAAGTTCACGGCAAGGAGCACCTGGATATTGCTTTGGCCGAAGGCAAGGGTGTGCTTCTGCTTGGCGCCCACTACAGCACTCTGGATCTTGGAGGCAGCCTGGTTACCGAGTACATTGAGGCAGATGTGATGCAACGGGATCACAACAACCCGCTGATGAACGCCATTATGACCCGGGCAAGGGAACGTCGCTACGAGACAGTCCTGGGCGCCCGGGATCTTCGTGGGCTATTCCGCAGCCTGAAAAAGAATCGGACTGTGTGGTACGCCACAGACCAGGATTATGGCCGCAAAGATATTGTTTTCGCGCCGTTCTTTGGTATACCAACTGGTACTATCACAGCCACATCTCGTATAGCTGCACGCAGCCAGTGTAAAGTGGTTCCATTCAGCCATTTTCGACGGCAGGACAAGCCTGGCTATGACATATACTTTCACCCGCCGCTGGACCCCTTCCCAAGCGGCGACGACATGCAGGATGCGACGGCAATCAATCAGATTATTGAGCGCGAGATCCGGCGCGCACCCGATCAGTATCTCTGGATGCACCGCCGCTTCAAAACGCGGCCAGATATAAACGACCCAGGTTTTTATGGCGGCAAATAGCACGTCGGCGGCACCTGTAATATGGCTGCTCACAGACAACAAGCCCGGGCACCGAAATCAACTAAAGGGGCTTGGCAACCGACTACGGGTGAAAGCCGGGGCCAGTCTGTACTGGATCAACGCTCACGACACAAGCACCCCCTTGTGGCGCGCACTGCTGGCAATACCACCCGCCCTGGATAAATCACTCCCCCACCCGGATTTGATCATTGCTGCAGGCACGGGCACCCATAAGCTTCTGCTGTCTCTGCGACGGCTCAGAAACGTCAAAACTCTCGTCATCATGAAGCCTGGGTTCCCGCGCAACTGGATCGACGGAGCCATCATTCCTGCCCATGACGGCATTGCATCAAACCGCGACACTCTGATCACTAAAGGTGTCATCAACACAGTCACCCCTCTCGCCAGAGTTACTGAAAAGCCAGAAGCCCTGTTGTTGCTCGGCGGCCCATCACCCCATTACGACTGGGAGGATGATGTTGTTTTCGGGCAAGTTACCAATCTGATTGGAGAGTATCCCCAATGGCGCTGGACGATCAGCGGCTCAAGAAGAACGCCAAAATCTCTCAGGGAGAGACTGAATGAGCTTGCAGGCCTCAAGATTACGGTGGCAGACCCTGACAAGACCCATGAAGACTGGCTAAGCCATAACGTTGCGGCATCCCGGGCCATCTGGGTAACACCCGACAGCATGTCCATGGTGTGTGAAGCTGCCACATCCGGCGTGCCAACCGGGTTGTTCCAGTTAACTGAGCATTCAGGAAGCCGTGTGGCCAAGGGCGTGCAACAATTGGTTGAGGCGGGCTATGTAGCACGCTGGAGCGATCATGCAACGGTGATGGGCGGCAAAACTGGCCAGGAAAAGCCGCTCTGGGAGGCAGACCGAGCCGCTCAATGGGTGATTCAGCGCTGGCTTACCCCAGATACTGATAAACAGAAAAGATCAAAGAGGATGATTCCTTGAGAATTCTCCAGGCATTACCGGCCCTCTACAGTGGCGGAGTAGAACGGGGAACCGTCGAGTTTGCGGCGGATCTTGTGCGGCACGGCCACGAATCCTATGTTGTTTCAAATGGTGGCCCTCTGGTGAAACGTCTTGAGGAACAGGGCACAACTCACGTAAAAATGCCCATTCATCGCAAGTCACCTGCATCCTTTGGGCAAATTCGCCCCATGCGTAACCTGATTCAGGAGCTTCAGCCAGACATTATTCACGTACGCTCACGCATGCCCGCCTGGATCGTGCGCCTTGCGTGTAAGGGGCTGCCTGCCAGCCAGCAGCCAGCCATTGTGTCGACTTTCCACGGCATGTATTCCGTAAACCCGTACAGCGCCATCATGGCAAAATCCGATCACGTGATCGCAGTATCAAACTGTGTACGCAACTACATCACCCACAACTACCAGGTTCCCGAGCAAAAGCTCACTGTGATACAGCGCGGAGTGGATGTGGATTACTTTCAGCAACAAACACTGAGTGAAACATGGCGACAATCTCTGTTTACCCAATTCCCACAGCTTGAGAACAAACATATTCTCATGATGCCCGGGCGCATTTCCCGGTGGAAAGGCCAGCTGCAGTTTCTTGAGGCTATGGCTGAAATCGCCCGCGAAAAACCAGACTGCCACGGCATCATTGTTGGCGGTGCAGAACCCGGGAAAGAGCGCTTCCTGCAGGAACTGGAACGACATCGCACAAAGCTCGGGCTTACTGACAAAGTCAGCTTCCTTGGGCAGCGGGATGATATGGCGGAGCTATATCTGCTTGCCGACCTGGTCTGTCATATGTCGACAAAGCCCGAACCCTTCGGCCGCACTGTTACCGAAGCACTTTCCTCCGGCACGCCCGTGGTTGCGTTTAACCGTGGTGGTGCAGCTGAAACGCTGCAGGCATGCTTTCGCGACGGGCTTGTAACCCCTGATAACATTCAGGAGTTTGCCCAGGTAGCTATCAGATTGCTCGGTGACAACGCCCCGCACATTGAGATTCCATACCGGTTTCGGCTGCAGGCGCAAACAGAGTCGACACTGGAGGTTTATGCCAGTGTTCTATCTCAAAACCGGAACATTTCAAGGCCCGCCTCATGAACGTTCTTCTGTTGATGCTTTCCAAGGGTGAAGGTATTGGCGGTATGGAGAAACATTGCCAGGAACTGGCAAACGGCCTGTCCGCCAAAGGGCATGGCGTTACCTGCGCCGCATCCATTTATCATCAAACGCAACTAAATGAGGGTGTGAAGGCAGTCACGCTCAATGCTGAAAGATCGAGATTTTCTCCAATCCTTCTGGCTTCCGTTATAAAAATCATCAAGGAAGGCTCTTTCGATATTGTCCACGCACAAGGAAGCAAGGCTGCCGCCGTACTCCAGCTAATCTCCCCCCTCATTCGCCAGACCAAGCTGGTGGCGACAATTCACAGCTTTAAGTCTGCTTACCCTAAAGAGACTGTTTTCTGCCGCATCATAGCCGTCAGCAAAACGCTTGCAGCTGATATTGGCCATAAGAACACCGAAGTGGTTTATAACGGCATTGCACAACCCCAGGTTTCCGGATTATCCAAAGCCCTGCCAACTCATCTCAAACACCCTGTCTGGCTGGCAGTAGGCCGCCTGGTTCCGGCGAAAGGTTTCGACTTTCTGATTGACGCATTTCAGCACGCAGAGGGAACCTTGCTTATTGCCGGTTCGGGGCCGGGGCAAAAAAGTCTGGAGCAACAGGTAGAAAGCACCTCACAGCAAAACAAAGTGATACTGCTAGGCCACCGGGACGATGTTCCTGCTTTGATGGAGTTTGCTGATGGTGTGGTTATTTCTTCTCGCCGAGAGGGGTTTTCCTATGCATTCGCTGAGGCTTTGCTTGCAGGAAAACCGGTCGTTGCAACTGATGTTCCTATCGCCAATGAGTTTCTCGATTCCCGGTTTATCCATCGAGGATTCTCGCCAAAACTGTTTGCCCGCATGCTGACGACGAATACTGATGAACTTCAGCAGGCTCAGTCAGATAGCCGCAAGCGGGCTAAGGAATCCCTCTCGCTGGAAAACATGATCGAGAACACCATCGGTGTTTACTCCAAGTGCCTTGGCCGCTACGAATAAACGCTTTTATTGCCTACAGCCAGCCGGTTTAGACGGCTGGCGGAGTGGTGAGCGCGTCACGCACGATGTCCGCCACCAGACGATGCCCTTCTGCCGTTAAATGCGTTCCATCACTCATCAGACAGCTGTCACGCTTTTCCCATAGCTCCGTCCATCCATCAGCATAAACAGCATTAGCTTCCTCACCGGCAAGGGCTCGCAGAGCGTCATTATATTTCCGGATTCTTGGATTACGAGGCTCATCCAGATTTGGTGCGGTTGCCACAAGTACGAAGTGGCAGTCAGGCGCGGACCGCACTACCGAACGTATGTTACTGATGTACTCGTCGATGGGTACTTGCTCGATTGCCCCCAGTAATTTTTGTAATTGCAGATGACGAGCCCATTTTTTTAATTTCTTAACCACCTTTCTGGACAGCTTGCGGCGCGGGCTATCGGGGTAATAAAGCACATAAGGCGCACCGCGAAACGTCAACCAGGAATCCACCAACCCATACTGAATAAACGCTAACGCATATTCCGATGGAGGAAACGCGGCAGCATACTGCAACAATTCCCGGGTGGTACTCATGGTGTGCCCACAGTTTTTGAACTTAAGCTCCAGCGAATCCGCAACCCGCTTGGCCCACACCGGGCCTTCGAGGGTACGAAAACCCTCTGTGTTACAATCGCCGTACGCCACACAAGGCTTGGCTATCTCAGAAAAACTCATAAACAGCAGGCTCCTGTTGCCAGTGGAACACATCGTCAGTGGTGAATATCAACTCAACAATCACCATGAAGACCAAAAGGGAGAATATACGCCGCCGTGATAGACCTTTCACACCAAACGCCCTTCGCCTCGGGATACAACCGCCACTGTTACCTGCACCCTAACACGCCCGGCCGCTGCCTGAAGGTGATTCGCCCTGAAAATATTGAAGCACGATATCAGAGGCAGGCGCCTCTCAAGAAACTGCTTGGCAAATCCAGAATCAACGACAACAAACAGGAGCAGCGGGCGCATCGGCAAACTGCAATAGCATCCTTACTCAAGCAGGGGCAAGAAAACCAGGTTTGGTGCCATCTGCCGCGTTTTTATGGTGAAGTATCAACATCGCTGGGCCCTGCCAATGAAAGTGAGCTACTCATAGACGACAATGGAGAGCCAGCCCAAACACTTGAGAGCTATCTGCAACAATACGGTTTTGACGAATCCATCAAGGCCGCTTCAGAGCGTTTTTGTGGGTGGCTTGATAAAACCGGCATCCTGACTCGTAGCCTCCTACCCCACAACCTGGTCGTCGCCCAACGTAACACTCAGCCAGAACTTTTCCTGGTGGACGGGCTGGGTGCACCCGATGCCCAGAACCAGTTGGCGGCAATCCCTGCATGGCGTAAGCGGTATATATCAAGGCGAATCAGCCGTTTTTACAAGCGGGTTGCGTGGGAACTGAGTGATAAGCAGCAAAGCTGGGAGATGTCTCAAAATTTATAATTCGGGCATCAAGCTCGCAGTTCTCTACTCAAATGAAAGGCAAAATAACACAACAATCCTAAGACAATGTTTCCGGGCCCTCACTCACCGAAGCATATGTTAGTATTCTGCAGATTAACTCAGAGTTTGTTACTGCACTCACTCACTACAGCCTCAGTGCCGGCACCACTTGACCATAATGAAGCCTCCACTGTTTGTCACCGGGAAGACTGAAAACGCGTATGAGAAAGCTGAAATATTACGCGATCGCCTCACTATTGCGCATCGCAAGCCTGCTGACCTTACGAGGTGCCCAGCGGATCGGTAGTTTTCTGGGAGGCATCGCTTGGCGGCTGCCAACTAAAGCGCGACGCGTGACCGATATAAACCTGGATATCTGTATGCCAGAACTGTCTGCAGATGCGCGCAAAACCCTTTCATATCAATCCTTGCAACATACCGGCATGATGGCCTTGGAAATTCCATTAATGTGGGAATGGCCAGTAGAAAAGTGCCTGGGACTGGTGCGTGAAACTCGAGGGCTTGAATTGATTGATCAGGCTCTGGCCAGCAAAAAAGGCCTAGTTTTACTTGCACCTCACTTGGGCAATTGGGAGTTGGCGGGCCTGTATTTCTCTTCCAAACACAAGATGGCTGCGCTCTACAGTCCGCCGAACATCGCCGAGTTTGAGGAGTACATGATCAAGGTGCGCAGCCGGCTTGGTTCTGAGCTTGTTCGGGGAGACAGGCGCGGCCTGATACGCATGATGGAAATCCTGAAAGAAGGCGGTGTTGTCGGCATATTGCCCGACCAATCTCCGCGAGGAAAAACCAACGCCTATGCGCCCTTCTTTGGCATGGAAGTGAAAACCATGACCCTGGTGGCCAAGCTGTTGCAGAAAACCGGTGCCAATGCGCTTGTTACCTATGCTGAAAGACTGCCCGACGCTAAAGGTTTCCGGATTGTTGTCGAGAAAACAGCGCCGGATCTCACCCACTCAGACCCGGTTATCGCAGCAACGGCGCTGAACCAGACCGTAGAACAGGTTGTGCGCCAGGCGCCGCGCCAGTACCAGTGGGAGTACAAACGATTAAGACACAGACCACCGGGCGAGCAAAATCCCTACAAGGCATCCTAAGCTGCTGCTATCAGCTCGCGATACAAACCCAGATAAAGATCCGCAACATGGGCAGGGCTGAACCGAGTTAGCTGTTGACCTGCACTAGCGGCCAAAGCCTCTGCCAAACTTCTGTCGTCAAGAAGCCTCTCGATGCCGGCGGCGAGTTCTTCAGCGCTACCCGGCGAAACAAGCAGGCCGGTTACCTCATGCTCAATCATATCCGGTATACCGCCCGCTTTGGCACCAATCACCGGGATGCCCTGGTGCATGGCATCCAGTACCGTGGAACCAAGCCCCTCATGCAATGAGGGAAAAACAAAAACATCCATTACAGCCAACCAGCTACCGACATTGGTTTGGTGGCCCACAAAAAACACGTTATCCAGATTAAAGGCCTGCTGTTTAAGCTGCTCCTCATCTGGCCCCTCACCCAGAAACACAAAGGCAAGATCCGGGTGCTTCTTGCGCAGCAATCGGGCTGCCTCAATGGTTACCTGATAACCTTTGTGCTCCAACAGACGGCCAACCTGGCCGATCAGCCGCTTGCCCTGATAGCGCCTCCTAATGCTCCGGGTTTCCTCAACATCGGCTTTAAACCCGGAAAAACTTGAGGGAATAACCACTGTATGGGCCTCGGGCACCCGGCTCTCCACGCTCTCCGCAATGGCCCTACTCAAGCAAACAACGCGGCTGGCCAGCCGGTAGGCTGAGCGAGTGAGCCGCCCCTTGCCCAGCGGGTTATCCACCCTGCGGGTAATGACATAAGGCGTTGTTCGGAGCAAGTGCTCAACATATGCCCAGTAAACCGATTTGCCATCGTGGCAGTGGATCAGATCCCAGCTTCCGCCTGTATGCCCGAGCAGAAAATGGGAGCATGACCGGAACGCCAGCCCGTCAACCGTTGCCAGCTCAGCGTGTAGCCTGCTGCCGGGCTGGGCAACCAGTGTCTGGGTGACGCCCTCCCGGGCCAGTTGGCGGACAAGATTGACGGTTTGCCGCTCTCCGCCAGAGAAACCTCCGGCAAGATTAACGTGGCAGATATGCATACCAACAGGGGCCTTTGAATGGTTAAATACACGCAGTTTAAGTGAGACCCACCCAAAAGGACACATAGCCGTGAAGCTACTGGTAATCAGCTCATACACCGACACCTGGAATTCTGTGCGCCCTGAAGCAGAGATGCTGATCGGGCTTGCGAAGCTCGGGGTTGACGTTGAGCTGATGACACAGTCGGATGTGGAGTATCGCTCCCGCTTTGAAGCCAACGGCATTAAAGTGCACAGATTCCACCCACGCAAGAAAGTGGAGCCGGAGGCGATTCGCAGAATCCGCCAACTGCTGAAAGAGGGCAGGTTTGACGCCGTTTACTGTTTCAACAACAAGGCCATCGCCAATGCCAACTTTGCCGCCATCGGGCTCCCGGTTAAGGTGCTCACCTACCGGGGCCAAACCGGCAACATCAGCCGCTGGGACCCAAGCTGCTATCTCACCCACCTGAGCCCGCGGGTGGACCGCATTGTTTGCGTATCCAAAGCCACCCGGGACGATTTGCAGAACCATGTGTGGGGGAGCCGAAACAAGGTATGCGCCGTTTACAAGGGGCATGACCTTGACTGGTATCAGGACATCCCGGTGGATCTCACCGAGTTTGGAGTGCCCGATGGTGCCTTTGTAGTCGGTTCTGTTGCCAACGTCCGCCCCAGAAAAGGGCTGCCCGTGCTGTTGCAAGCCACCCATCTGCTACCCGCCGACTGCAAGGTACACCTGGTGCTGGTAGGCAGAGGGCTGGACACCCCTGAAGCACAATCGTTAATTCAGGCAAGCCCGATGGCGGACAGAATTCACCTGACCGGCTTCAGGAAAGACGCACCGGCAATTATCGCCTCGTGCCAGGTATCCGTACTGGCATCCACCAAGCGGGAGGGGCTTCCGAAAACGGTGATTGAAGCCATGGCCTACGGCGTCGCACCTATTGTGAGTGATACCGGAGGGAGCGCAGAACTTATTGAAGATGGCCTTTCCGGCATACGGGTGAGGCCCGGCAGCGCCGAAGACATTGCCGAGGGCATTCAGCGGCTTTGCCAGAACCCCCGGCTATGCGCCGACATGGGGCAGAAAGCCCGGCAACGGATTGCATCACACTTTCATGTGCAACAGTCGTCGGAGGCCCTGCTGCAGGTATTGCAGGAAACCATTAGCGGCGAGTTTTAATCCCGGGTTTTAATCCCGATTTTTGATCCAGAGCGCCGCATATTTGTTAAAGGCATAAATCGCAGTAGTGACGGCCAGCAAAAAACCGTGGCGGCCGTCCAGAAACCCTCTTTGCAGCACATACTTCCGAACAAAGGCCCCGGCACTGTGACCACAGGCAGAGAGCAGCGATGCACGTTTGCCCCGGCGAACACGCTCCTGCGCCCAGTCATCCGCATACCGAACCGACTTCGCCATGTAATCCGCGAAGTTTGTAGCGGTATAGTGCAGCAAGTCGCCGTCGAGCGTTTTTACGCTAGCGCCCGGGCAATGTACCTTTTCATGCACCAGTGCATCGTCATAACCGTACTCTTCACGGCGGTACAGCCTCACCACCTTGTCGGGATACCAGCCGGAGTGGCGAATGAATCGGCCAAAAAACCAGGACAAGCGCACCACCTGGAATACCTGGTTCTTTGATGCCCGTTCGATGGCCTGCTGTACAGAGGTCGCCAATTTATCGGTGACCACCTCATCGGTATCAACCCAGAACAGCCACTCCCCCCGGGCGTAACCTTGTGCTCTCTGGCGTTGCCTGCCAAAACCCGGCCAGTCTTCAGACTTAATAATGCGGGCGCCGAACTGTTCTGCGATGGCCAGGGTGTCATCAGTGGAGCCGGAATCCAGCACTACAATCTCATCGGCAAAGGCCAGGCTCTTCAAACACTCAGCAAAATCCACCCCCGCGTTTTTGGTGATCAGCACAGCGCTAAGTTTCACTGGCAAGCCTCCAAAACCCGTTGTACGGAAATCCCGGTAAGGCAATTGTAGTGACCAAACCGGCAGGTTCGGTCAAAACAGGGGCTACACTCGACCGGGTGGCGAACAATGGTGGCCTTATCGGTCAGCGGTGGTGTGAAATCAGGACTGGTAGAGCCATAAATGGCAACAACCTCGACACCGGCGGCGGCCGCTACGTGCATCAGGCCGGAATCGTGGCTCACCACCTTCCGGCAGTGACCGAACAAATCCACGGTGTCTTCCAGGCGGGTTTGACCACACAGATTGAATACGCCTTCTTGGCCGCTGGCAATCTGCTCGCCTGCGTCTACATCCTTCGGGCCACCCGCTATCCACACCTGAAAGCCTTTTTGCACCAGTTTTTCCGCCAGCGCCCGGTGGTTTTCAAGGGGCCACTGTTTTGCCGGGCCAAATTCAGCACCGGGGCAAATCGCAACAGCGGGCCGGGCTGGATCCAGTTTCAGCTTGGCTAACACACGTTTAAGGTTGGCCTCATCAATGGCCAGTGATGGCTGAGGCACATCAAACTGATAGGTTTCATAATCCGCTTTACTGGCCCCAAGCCCCATATAACGCCAGACGGTTTTATCGGTGATTACCGATCCTTTCCGTGTCGGGTGCCGGCGCCGGGCATCGGTTAACAAAACAGAGCGCCCTTCCCCGCTAAAGCCCACCCGCTCAGGAATACCGGCAAAGAAGGGAATGAGTGCAGACTTGAACGAACGCGGCAGAACGATGGCCTTGTCATACCCTTTCAGCGTTCGCGCCAGTTGCCACTGAGCCTTCAATGCCAGCTCGCCACTTTTCCAGGGTGCCGCTATGCCCTGATTGACCTCAGGCATGCGGGCAATGATGGGGAGTGACCACCCAGGGGCAAGCACATCGATGGTTGCCTGAGCATCCTGCTGTTTGAGAGACACGAATAACGCCTGGGCCATGACCATATCGCCCACCCAGGAGGGTCCGACAACCAGATAGTTCATCGGTCAAGCCACTGCAGGTAACGCTCAACACCGGTTGCCACATCGGCAAACGGCTCCCGGTAACCCGCAGCGCGCAGCTGCTCAATGTTGGCCTGGGTAAAACTCTGATAGCGCCCCTTCAGTTCATCAGGGAACGGAATGAATTCGACCTGCCCTTTGCCGTGATGGGCAATCACCGCATTGGCCACATCGAGAAACGACTGGGCACGCCCGGTACCCAGATTAAAGATTCCAGACTTTTCCGGGTTATCAAAAAACCACAGGTTCACCTTGCACACGTCGTCTACATACACAAAATCCCGCTGCTGACCGCCATCGGGATAGCCATCCCAGCCCTCAAACAGCTTGGGATTTTCACCGGCGCCAATCTGCTTGTGCAGGTGATAGGCCACTGATGCCATCTTGCCTTTGTGCTGCTCCCGCGGGCCATACACATTAAAATAGCGAAAACCCACCACCTGGCTGTTTATCTCAGGCAACAGGCGGCGAACGTATTGGTCAAACTGCCACTTGGAGTAGCCATAAACGTTCAGTGGTTTTTCGCACTCAAGCGCTTCCCGGAAGTCATTGCTGGCACCATACACCGCAGCGCTGGACGCATACAGAAAAGGCACCTTGTGCTCAAGACACCAGTGCAACAACACCTTCGAGTAGGTGTAGTTGTTCCCCATCATGAACCGCCCATCCCATTCGGTGGTGTCGGAACAGGCACCTTCATGGAAAATAGCTCGAATGTTCCCGGGCAACTGGTTGTTTTTTGCCTTTTCCAGAAACTCGACCTTGTCTATGTAGTCGGTCACATCCAGTTCTGCCAGATTGCGGAAACGTGTACCATCCAGCAGATCATCCACCACCAGTATGTCGGTCTCCCCGCGTTGATTCAGCGAGTGGACAAGATTGGCCCCGATAAAGCCGGCAGCGCCAGTGACAACGATCATAATTTCTCTCCTGAGGGATAATGCGGCAGGCTGGTCAATTCAAAAAAAAACGAATGCGTAAATACTAACCCCTTTTGGCAACCGCCGAAACCGGAGCGGCACAGCATCGCTCCTCTATCCCATGGGTTACCGCCAGCATTACCAAGTGTTTAGCCTCTGAAAAACCCTATACAGATGGCCATGCGCCACATGCTACAATCCAGAACCATTGCAAGGTCCGAGTACGGGCACCTTGAATCATTTTGTGGAACCGGAGGCTCTCATGTCCAAGGAAAGCAGTTTTATCGCCGCGCTGGAGCGGCACCGCGCAACCTTTTCCGTTCTTGAAAATCACCTGGATGAGGCCGGCCGACTGCTGAACATGACACTCAAAGCCCTGAGCGCAGGCGGCAAAGTTATTTTTATGGGGAACGGCGGCAGTGCAGCCGATTCCCAGCACCTGGCCGCCGAGTTTATGGTTCGTTACAAAAAAGAGCGCGGCCCTCTGGCCTCTATTGCACTGACAACGGATACCTCCATTCTCACCGCGCACCCCAACGACTATGAATTCGAGAGTGTTTTCGAACGGCAGATACAAGGCCTAGCACGCCCTGAAGATCTGGTTATCGGCCTGACAACCTCCGGCCAGAGTGAGAACATCAACCGTGGCCTCAAGGCCGCCAACGAGCTGGGTGCCGCAACGGTCGCCCTGACCGGCCGGGATGGCGGCAAGGTCAAGGATATTGCGGATCTTTCCATTATTATCCGTTGCGATGAAACCGCCCGCATTCAGGAAGCCCACATGTTTATCGGTCACTGGCTTTGCGAAGCATTGGATGATGAAGTTACGACCGAAGGACTGGCTCAATGATTGATCCGGCACAGCTGGCCAACCTTCAGAGCGCGTCGGTTCTGGTGGTGGGTGACGTTATGCTCGACCGTTATTTTATCGGAGACACCCACCGGATTTCCCCCGAGGCACCGGTGCCGATTGTGCGGGTGGCAAACTCGGAAGACCGCGCCGGTGGTGCGGCCAACGTAGCACGCAACATCGCACACCTGGACGGCCAGGCCACCCTGCTGGGGCTGGTAGGTAAAGACCCGGACGGCCAGCTCCTGAGTCAGTTGCTGTCCAGGGAACATGTGGCCTCGGAGCTGCTGGCACTGGACAACGCCAGAACCATTTCCAAAACCCGCATTATCTCCCGCCACCAGCAGATGATCCGGCTGGATATGGAAGACATTTTTGCCGAGGCCCATGCCCGAGCTTTGACCGAACGGTTTCAGGCCCTGGTTGCCAACTACTCAACGGTTGTTATCAGCGATTACGCCAAAGGCTCGCTGGCATATGTGCAGGACATAATCCAAGCTGCCAGACACGCGGACAAAGCTGTACTGGTAGACCCCAAGAGCCATGATTTTTCCCGCTACCGGGGCGCCACCGTTATTACTCCCAACCTGGTAGAGTTCAGAGCCGCCGGAGGCCTGGATACCAGCGAGGATCTGATGCTCTCGTCCGCCAGGGAGCTTTTAAGCAGCGCAGGTATTGAAACCATGCTGCTTACCCGCAGCGAGCAGGGCATGAGCCTGATCACCCAAACCGAGCACCACCACTTCCCGGCACAGGTTCTGGAAGTGAGCGATGTTACCGGGGCAGGCGATACCGTTATCGCAACCCTGGGCACCCTGTTAAGTGCCGGTTTTGAGCTGCCCCAGGCCGCTTGGCTGGCCAACCTGGCGGCAGGGTTAGTAGTTGCCAAACTGGGTGCCGCCACGGTATCCCCGGAGGAGCTTGCCGCCCGCGCAAGCCAGCAACTTTCGTCCAAAACCAGCGGTTACTATCCGACCACCGCCCAGAGCCTGCAACACATCGATTACGCTCGCAAGCAGGGCGAGCGTATTGTGTTTACCAACGGTTGCTTTGACATCCTGCATGCCGGTCATGTGCGCTACCTGAACGAAGCCAGAGCACTGGGTGACCGGCTTGTTGTGGGGCTGAACAGCGATGCCTCGGTAAAAAGACTCAAAGGCGAGAGCCGCCCTGTTAACACTCTGGAAGACCGCCTTGAAGTGCTCGAAGCCCTGGCATGTGTGGACTGGGTGGTTCCCTTCGGAGACGAGGATTCCGAAAATGACACCCCGGAACAGCTGATTCGCACCATACAGCCCGATGTGCTGGTGAAGGGTGGTGACTATACGGTCGACACCATTGTTGGCGCCGAATTCGTTCAGCACAACGGTGGTGAGGTCATCGTACTGCCCTTGCTACAAGGCCGCTCCACCAGTGGAATCATCAGCAAAGTACGGAGTTGATTTGGCCAGTATTCGCTCAATCTGTATATTGCGGCTCTCTGCCATTGGAGACACCTGCAACGCGGCTTCAGTGGTGCAGGCTCTTCAGCAGCACTACCCGAGCGCCCGCATAACCTGGATCATCGGCAAGGCAGAAGCGGCACTGCTGAGCGGGTTGCCCGGTATTGAGCTAATCGTGTTCGACAAGCGCGCAGGCTTGGCTGCATACCGCAAGCTGCGGCAGGACTTGGCCGGGCGACGCTTTGATGTGCTCTTGCTCATGCAATTGGCGCTTCGCGCAAACCTTGCAAGTCTGTGTGTGTCCGCCAAGCGCCGAATCGGCTATGACAAGGCCCGCAGTAAAGAGCTGCACAGCCTGTTTATTAATGAACGCATTGCGCCCGCCAGCAAGCCTCACGTGCTGGACACCTTCAGACAGTTTCTGACTGCCTTGAGCATCCCCCTCACCCCACCCCGGTGGGACATCCCGGTCACTCCGGAGAGCGAACAATGGGCACGTAACCAGCTGGACCCAAACACCCGCAAGCATCTGGTTGTGGTGCCCGCTGCCTCCGCGCAGGAACGCAACTGGTTGCCGGAACGCTATGCCCAGGTGGCGGAACACGCCCACGCCAATGGTTTTGCAATATACCTTTGTGGCGGGCCTGCCGAACCAGAGGTTGAACTGGCGGCCCGGGTGGCTAGCCTGTGCAAGGTGCCTGTGTACAACCTGGTTGGCCAGTCATCCCTCAAACAGCTGTTTGCACTGATTAAAAATGCCAGCCTGGTTATTGCACCGGACACCGGCCCCACGCACATGGCGGTAGCAGCTGGCACGCCGGTCATAGGCCTTTATGCCCACAGCAATCCTGCTCGCACTGGCCCCTATGGCCTGCAACACTACACCGTTGACGCTTATACACCTCTGCTGCAGCAGGCGCTCGGCAGCAATGCGCCCAATGCTCCCTGGGGTAAGCGGCTGAAAGGTGAAGATTTGATGAGCCACATCTCAGTAAAACAGGTGTGTGACATGTTTGACCGCCTGAAAGAAGAGCAAGCACTATGAAGGGTAAAGCTGTATTTCTGGACCGGGACGGTGTGATCAACGTGGATCACGGCTATGTGTATCGGCCCGATGAATTCGAGTTTATCGAAGGTGTATTCGACGCCTGCAGACACTTTCATGGGCTGGGCTATCTCCTGATCGTTGTTACCAACCAGTCTGGTATAGCGCGGGGTAAATACACAGAGCAGGATTTCCAAACATTAACTGACTGGATGAAAGCCCGCTTCGCCAGGGAAAGTGCCCCGCTAACGCACGTGTACCACTGCCCGCACCACCCCGACCACGGCAAAGTGGATGAGCGCGACTGCAACTGCCGCAAACCCAGACCGGGAATGCTTGTCACGGGCATCCACGACTACGGGCTGAAAGCAGAAAACTGCATCATGATCGGAGACAAGCGTGCCGACATGGAGGCCGCATCCGCAGCCGGTATTGGCAGGCGCATTCTGGTGAGATCCGGGCAAAGCCTGTCACCCTCAGACCTGAGTACCGCACACAGCGTATGGCCGTCGATCCGTGAGGCTAACCGCGCTATTCTTGCGTGATGCCAGAATTGACTACCAAGCCAGATAAGGGGAACCGTGAAAAAACTCGTTGTTGATCTTGACGGTACAATTACACTTGCCAACACCTCCGATTACCGGGAGGTGCTGCCTAATACCGAGGTAATTGAAACCCTGCGCAGATACAAAGCTATGGGCTATGAAATCATCATCCAGACCGCCCGGAACATGCGCACCTACGAGGGCAACGTGGGAAAAATCAACGTTCACACCCTGCCGATCATTATCGAGTGGCTGGCCAGACATGATGTGCCTTACGATGAAATACACGTTGGCAAACCCTGGTGCGGATTCGACGGCTTTTACATTGACGACCGGGCCATACGCCCGTCGGAATTCACCCGGTTGACTCCGGAAGAAATCGAACAACTGATTGAGCGTGAGAAGCACTCATGTTCCTGATTATGTCGGCTGACTACATAAGCCTGGAACTTCGCTCCGAATTCGGTGCTTTGCCCCCGAGCTTCTTGCCCCTGGGCAACCGGCGGCTGTTCCAGCATCAGGTTAAATCTGCTCCCGCCGGGGTTCGCATTTTTCTTTCGCTACCTGAATCTTTTGCGGTGGAAGCTCATGACCAGGCCTGGCTTGATCAACACGGGGTAACCCTACTATCTGTGCCAGATGGCCTTAGCCTTGGCGCCTCGCTGGTCGCATCACTGAATCTGACAGAACAACCGCTGGACACCCCACTGCAGGTACTGTTCGGCGATACGCTCATTGACCCCCTGCCCGATGGGACAGACGTGATTGCAACCGCGAAGGTAGACGATAATTACGACTGGGCAGTGGTAACCGAAGACGAAGACAACTGGCTGATCAGCAGCACAGAAACACCGGAGTTGGAAAAATACAGCGTTGTAACCGGCTACTTCAACTTTAGCAGCCCCCGTTTACTGATCCGGTGCATCACCCAGTCTAACTGGAGCTTTCTCAATGGCTTGTCGCGTTATAATAAGGCTAAGGGGCTGGAAACAGTTAACGTCGACAACTGGCTGGATTTTGGCCACGCTAACACTTACTACCATTCCAAATCCACGTTCACCACTCAGCGGGTATTCAACGACCTGACCATTACACGGCGCTGGATTGAGAAATCGGGTACCCACAGCGCAAAGATTGCCGGTGAGGCAAACTGGTTTGAGCAGTTACCGCCAATGATGCGGCAGTACACGCCACAATTTCTGGGCACGACCACATCAGAAGAAAATACAGACCGACTGACCTACCGCCTCGAGTACCTGCACCACACGGCACTCAACGAACTTTACGTGTTTGCAGACCTGCCCCCGCTCATCTGGAAAAAAATCCTTCGCCAATGCATGGTCTTTCTGAAGGACTGCCAAAAGTACCCGGCGAGGGATGGCACGCCCCATTCGTCTATTGATGAACTCCTGCAGAACAAAACCCGTGCCCGGATTAAGGTTTTTTGTGAAGCGCGAGGTGTGTCAGATACAGCCCCTTACCTCTATGGGACTGGCCCCGGAGCAAAGGACTGTCTTGAGCTATCCATCAGCGACCTGATCCGCAAGAGCACGCCGCACCTTCCAGCGAATCCATCTGCAGCCACGCTGATGCACGGAGACTTTTGTTTCAGCAACATACTCTATGACTTCCGAACCGACCGGATCAAAGTGATTGACCCCCGGGGCATCACTATGGATAACCGGTTCAGCATCTACGGCGATATCCGCTACGATATTGCCAAACTCAGCCATTCGGTTCTTGGTCTGTACGACTGGATCATTGCGGGTACCCATGAACTGACCATGACGGGCAACCGGCTTGAGTTCAGCATTCCGCATTTCGAAAAGATGGAATCTGTTCAACAACTGTTTCTCAGGTTGGTCGATACGCATTTCGGCTTAACGGCGGCTGAAATGTACGCCATGCAGATCCATCTGTTTTTATCGATGCTGCCCTTACACGCAGACCAGCCAGAGCGGCAGGATGCGCTTCTGGCAAACGCTTTCCGACTTTATACCTTTTTACCGGAACACACAGCCTCATGATTATCATCCCCATGGCAGGACTAAGCTCACGTTTTTTCAAGGCCGGATACGAAAAGCCCAAGTACATGCTCGAAGCCCACGGCCGCACGCTGTTTGAACATTCCGTGCTCAGCTTTGAACGTTATTTTGCAACTCACCCCTTTGTGTTTATCATCCGCAATGTTTTCAACACTGCAGAGTTTGTGCAAACCAAGGCAACAGCGCTGGGTATTTCTGATTTTCGCGTGGTAACACTGGAAGAGGAAACCCGTGGCCAGGCCGAAACCGTTTATCTCGCACTGAAAAATCTGGAAATTGAAAACGGCCCCATTACTATATTCAATATAGATACGTTCCGACCGCGCTTTCAGTTCCCCGAGCCGTCATTGGTTGGCGATGGTTTCCTTGAGGTATTTGAGGGTACAGGAAGTAACTGGTCTTTCGCCCGCCCAATGGCCCCTGACTCACAGCGCGTTATCGAAACAGCAGAGAAAAAACCCATCTCAAACCTGTGCAGCGACGGTTTGTACCATTTCTCACAAGCATCCGACTTTATCGAGAGCTTTGAGGAGTACAAAAACCGGCCTCGTGCGGAATGGGCTAAAGGGGAATTGTACATAGCGCCCCTGTATAATTATTTGATTAAAAGCGGCCGTAATATATTTTATTCATTGATACCAGAGAACGACATTATTTTTTGCGGCACACCAGATGAGTATCAGCAGTTCCTTTCCAAGAGACCAGACACAACCTGGAATTAATATGAAATTTGCCTTCGTCTTAGGCGGCTCTACCTATCAGCAGTCGCTTTACAGAGTCACTCACGATGTCGCCCAGGAAATTGAGAGGCAAGGCCACTCTGTCGATTTCATTTTCTGGGAAAACCCCGGAACTCTCAACAGCAATGACAAATACCTGAAAATTATCGGTCTAACCAAAGAAAGCCGACGCTCAAAACTGTTTTCAAAAATCTTCACTGCAATACTCGGCAAACATTTCTACTACTACATTTTCAGCTCTTTCTTCGTGCGACAACTGAAACGCCAGGTAGGAGTGGAAAACTACGATGCCATCTTTTATCAGGGGCAGAGCTGCATACCCATGCGTGCCTGCAACAGTAACCACTACATTGTGGTTCACAGCTGTAAATACGAGAACTTTATAAGCCGGTATACCGGCGTAAAAAAAAGATTTTACGGTTGGCTATACAGAAAAATCTACAGCCACAAAAATTTGTTAACTGTGTCTGAAGACGTAAAAGACGACATGCTTAACAAAATGCGCGCCACACCTGCAAGCATTGAAGTTATCCATAACGGTTTTGACTTTGACCGGCTGCGCCGGGAAATGCAGCTACCACCCCCTGAGCAACTGCCCCAGTCCTATATCATGGCTGCAGGGCGCCCGGACAGAACCAAGCGGTTTGATATTCTGCTGAAAGCCTACGCCAAAACCCGGCGAAAGCACCCTCTGGTAATATTTGGTGAGGGCAAGCGCCTGAACGACCTTAAACAACTGGCCAAAGAACTGGGCATATCCGGAGATGTCACCTTCGCTGGCTTTTGCGCAAACATATTGCCTGCGTTTCACCATGCAAAACTGTACGTATCCAGCTCGGATGTTGAAGGGCTGCCGACGGTGATCGTAGAAAGCCTGACAGCAGGCACACCGGTAGTAGCTACCGACGCGGGAGGCTCCTACGAATTATTGTGTGGTGATCTCAGTCGCTGGATCGTTCCCAGGGGAAATGTGGATGCGCTTGCCCGCGCCATCGACGATATACTGGAGAACCCTCCCGCGGTAAGCTCGAAAAACATAGAGTTTCTTGACCACCGACGGGTTGCCAGGCGTTATATTGAGCTTGGCGAACAGCTGAAAGGAAAGACACATTGAACTGTTTCACAGATATCACTGTTGTGGTCCAGGGCCCGGTACAAACGCTGAAGGGGCGGGAGCAGGAAGAAGGCATAACGCACAAGTGCCTGTCTTCCGTGAGGGCACACCTGCCCGGCGCCCATATCATTCTGTCCACCTGGCCCGAGCAGGATCTTGCCGGGCTGGATTATGATGAACTGGTTGTTTCGGAAGACCCCGGGCCAAACATACGGAATTTTCACAGCGATGGGCGCCCCCAGTATTACAACAACAATCGCCAGATTGTCTCCACCCTGGCTGGTCTTAAACAGGTTTCGACCCCTTATGCCATCAAACTACGCAGTGACAACTACCTTACGGGTAACGGATTCGTTGAGCTACAGAACCGTTACCCTGAACGACGTGGAAGCCATGGCATTTTCAGGGAGCGGGTCGTCGTCAGCAATGTATTTACCCGGCGATACGCCAAAGGCTTCAAAGTGGCCTTCCATCTGAGCGATTTTTTTTACTACGGATTAACAGAGGATCTCCTGGCGATCTGGGATCTCAAGCTGCTAGACGATGTTACGCCCGATGAGGCCGCCAGAGCGCTAGCCCGGGCAAATGGGTTTATTGTGGATTGCACTCAGATGTTCTGGCTCAGAACCCTGCAAAAATTTGACGCGTCCGTCCAGCTTGACGGGCTGCTTGATAACGCGCCAGACAAGCTGGAGCAGTCAGACCTTTACTACGCCGAAAACCTTGTTATAGCAACACCGGGTATGTTGGGGCTGAGCCTCGGCGAGAAGTTTTCCGGCAATGCCAGAATAGCCAGACCTAAAGGTCGGTGCGCCCAATGGCAGTTTTTTGAGTGGCAAGACCTTTACAAGCGCTACTGCGACCCAGCCTTCCAGCCAGACGCTACCCTGAGGCAACGCCTTACCCTGCAGTTTGCCCGGTTGATTTACGTGTTCCCTACCCGCCTTGAAACACGTCTGAAGTTAATCAAGCAGTCGAAGTGACAGCCCTCTCGTCGTCTTGATTGCTGGCGGAGCCTAGAAGAAAACAAAGGCCGAAGAACAGGAATATTGTATGGGTGTGGAGTAGGGGAACATCGGTGAGCGACGCTCCTGTATAGAGTAACACTACCGACAGCCCACCGTGCCTTTGCCAAGTAGCGCAAGGAGACAGATAAACCATCCTGGTTGTCGCAACCAGAAGTAATAACAGAGCCAGCCCGCCAATCAGGCCCTTTTTTACTGTGGTGTCTATGAACTGATTGTGGAAGTGATTGGTATCGAACCGGTATAGACTTTCTTTCAGGTTACCGGTGCGGTGAAGCTCCTCGAGAGCACCGCGATAGCCGTTACCGTATCCCATCACAGGTTTACGGGCAATGAGCTCACCAGAGGCCACCCAGAGCTGCAAACGGACGCCAAAAGAACCATCGTAGTTACCTTCGGAAAGCGCTTCGTACTCGTTAACCGTCTGGTTCAGGCGGTCCGTCAGAAAGGTTTTTCCTGCAACCATTGCGACACTCGCCAATACGACGATAACAATCAGGGATTTCAGGAATCGGTGACGCTCGTTCCGCATCAACAGCGCAAAAAACAGCCCGGCACTGATCACGAAAACCGGCCCGACAACTCCGCGGGTTTTGGTCATCAACAAAGCGGCAACCAGAGTCGCAAAGATGGCCCCGAACATAGCCCGCAGCCCTACACTATTACTGGCAAACAGCAACATGGCAAGAAGCACCAACACAACTGCACCCACCGCTGTGGAATAAGGTATGGGGTTGATAAACCCACCTACCCGGCCGGCCGCCTGGCTGTACAGGAAGAATGTCAGCGTAATGAAACCGACAGCAGAGATCAGAAGAAGGGCTTTAAAAAGCCCACCGCTGAACCGGACACCGCAAAAAAAAGAAACATAAACAGCCATAACCAACAGCGCCCTGAGCTCCGACCAGCTCCCATCGTTAAGCAGATAGCTTGCCGCACTGACAAAAACAAACACCCAGGTCGCCAATAAAAACGGCCTTTGGTTGCGCTTCAGGCCCTGATCCCGCTCCGGCAGCCTCCAAAAAACACCGTAGAGCAATATTGCGCCGACGACGACACCCGGGACATATTTGGCCCCGTCAGGAATCCACCACATTAGGCTCAGTATATAGACGAGTGGTGCAGCAGCGATAGCCGCACCTACGCCAGCGGCAAAACTGGCCCTGGATTGGCAAATCATATGAAGCCCCTTTTGGGCAGAGGGTTGATAAAAACCATTTGAGAGTACATATACCGATCGGTTTAACCTGCGCGATAACCCTCAAGCAGGCTTTGCCACCTGACTGGGATATCTTCAGGTGGCGTGGATGGGCGGATCTTGTCAATTGATCTTTTCAGGCGTTCAAGATTCTTTGTCTTCCAGATAGCATCCTGCGGTGCAGATTTGTAACGCCGACACTTATCGAAATCGATAAGATAAACAGCATCGTCACCGATAAGAATATTGAAACAGTTCAAGTCGGAATGGTAGACGCCGTGGTTATGAAAGCGACGAACAACAGAGCCTATTTTTCTGAGCTCCGAAGCTGTGAGGTCGAAAAAACGATCTCCCATCGTGGTTACCCCAGGGATTCGTTTGATCAGAATAGATGCTCTGTAAAACAGACCAACCCGAATACAGGACGCTGCGATAGGCTCCGGCACGGGGAGGCCCTCACGAATAAGGTCCTCCAGCAGTCGGAGTTCATTGAACGAGCGCACCCGGCTGGCCGCAACAAAAAGAAACCGATCTGCATTCAACCGTGACATTGCCCCACCCCGCAAATACTGGCGCAACACCCAGCTGCGATCACTGTCGTTGATAAACCAGGCGCTGCCTCTGCCTCCACTTGTTACGGGCTCTATTGAAGCACCCCAGAATGAGGCCGAAAACCAGCACGTACTGAAACGCGGAAGATAGTCCTCACACACAAGGTATTGCGATCCGGGATTCTGGCCTTGAACGATGCCTGACACACCACCTCCAATTTGCGTGGAGTAATTACAATACCCTGCGAGGTCCAACCCACCAGTACTCTGAATCTTCCGGTAAAGGGACCCGACGCGAAAAAACCGGCGCCAGCTAATAGGCGCCAACTATTTCGGGGGTATTTTTATTTGCTAGTGTGCGTCAGCCAATCCCCATGCTGCGGCAACTTCCCCTTAACCGCATCAAAGTACATAGCCTGTAACTTCTCAGTAACCGGCCCACGCTTGCCCGCGCCAATCGCTCGGCCATCCAGCTCGCGAATCGGTAGCACTTCAGCAGCCGTGCCGGTAAAGAAGGCCTCGTCAGCAACATAGACTTCATCGCGGGTAATACGGCGCTCTTTTACGGGAATGTTCAATTCTGTCGCAAAGTCCAGAATGGTCTGGCGGGTAATGCCTTCCAGGCAAGAAGTCAGCTCTGGTGTGTGCAGAATCCCATTACGCATGATGAAGATATTTTCGCCAGAGCCCTCGGCCACATAACCCTCATTATCCAGCAACAGGGCTTCTTCACATCCACTGGCAATCGCCTCATTCAACGCCAGCATGGAGTTGATGTAGTTGCCGTTCGCCTTCGCCTTACACATGGTGATATTAACGTGGTGGCGAGTGTATGAAGAGGTGCGAACCTTGATGCCAACTTCCTTGGCTTCTGGCGACATATACGAAGGCCAACTCCAGGCCGCAACCATTACATGCACCTTCAGATTATCGGCACGCAAGCCCATGCCTTCAGAGCCCAGAAATGCCATCGGGCGCAGGTAGGCTTCATCAAGGTTGTTCTCACGAACAGCCGCGCACTGGGCTGCGTTCAGCTCTTCTTTGCTGAATGGCATTTTCATGTTCAGAATGTGGGCGGACCGGAACAGGCGATCTGTGTGATCCTGCAGGCGAAAAATAGCCGGGCCATTCGCAGTGTTGTATGCGCGCACCCCTTCAAAACAGCCCAGGCCGTAATGCAGAGTGTGAGTCAGGACGTGAGTTTTGGCTTCACGCCAGGGAACCATTTCACCATCCAGCCAGATAACGCCATCGCGATCAGCCATCGACATGCTTCGTTGCTCCTAAAAAACGGTTTTTGGAAACCCAGTGTAGTCTGGCATTCTATCAGGAAATTTTAGCGGAACGACACCAGGCTCACTATACCGCCATGATTTTCTTCCAGACGGACTGAATGTATCGCCGCTCGTCGGTGAACGCATCACTTGCTACCTGGCTGTTAAGATTCTGCAACGCCCGTCGGTGAATGCTGGAGCGCAAGGCAATATAGGCCTCACGCAACTTCTCGGCATCGCTCACCGGCAACACCCCGGCCCGGCCCAGCTCCTCCATTTGGCGGATATTGTCAGACCATTGAGTCAGTTCCGGATGCGCCTCGCTCCAGGCCAGCATCAGGTACTGCACCATGAATTCCATATCCACAATGCCGCCCGCATCATGCTTTATATGAAAACTTTCCTCGCGCCTGCTTTCTGGCGTGCCCAGATTGGTGCGCATTTTCTCGCGCATCTCCAGCACCTCCTGGCGCAGTTTATCCTTGTCCCGATGCTGGCAAAGTATATCGTGCCGAACCGCCTCAAAAGCCGCAATTGCGTGCCTGCTGCCGGCAACACCACGGGCGCGGGCCAAAGCTTGATGCTCCCATGTCCAGGCATCATTGCGCTGATACTTTTCAAAAGCGCCAAGCGTGCTCACCAACAATCCGGAATTGCCCGAGGGTCGCAGCCGCATGTCCACTTCGTACAACTGACCTGAAGGCGTCTGGGCATTAAGGATATGGACAATTCGCTGACCAAGACGGGTATAGAACACCACGTTATCAATGGGCTTATCACCATCTGTTGATAGCTCGGGGTCTGCAGTGTGAACAAACACCAGATCCAGATCCGAGGTGTAGCCCAGTTCAATGCCACCGAGCTTGCCGTAGCCAATCACCGCAAAATCAGTACCTCCGCTAGCCCCTTCAGCTTGTCCGGGATAACCGTGGCGTGCGACCAGATTGGTGAAAGCGACATCCACCACATGATCAAGCACCACCTCGGCAATCCAGGTGAGATAATCACTCACCTTCATGAGAGGCAAGGTCCCCTTCAACTCGGACGCCGCCACACGAAGGGTGTGGGCTTTCTTGAAGTGACGCAGCGACTCCATCTGGTTTTCCAGATCATCGTAAGAAATCCTCAGTGTTTGCTGGCGCAGATCATCCTGTAATTCTTCCCGTGCCGGCGGGCTGTATAAGCTTTCAGCATTAAGAAGCTCATCCAGCAGCAAGGGGGTTTCCGCCAGCTGGCGGGCAATCCAGGGGCTTTCGCTGCACAGGCTTACCAACTGGGCTCGGGCGCTGGGGTTCTCCAGCAAAAGAACCATGTAGGCCGTTCGACGCAAAATCGCTTCAACCAACTGCAAAACGCGGGACAGAGTTTCTGAGGGCTTCTCTACTTCGGCTAATGCCGCCAGCAGCACCGGCATAAATTGGTTCAGCCGCTTGCGGCCCTGAGTCTGCATAGTCTGAACTGTGCGGCTTTCACGTAAGCTGCCGAGTAGGCCAAGGCTGCCAGCAGGATCTTCGTAGCCGTGGCTTTCCAGCCACTCCTTATCTGTAACCTCATCAACCTCCGCCAGCCATAGTTCACACCAGCCTTCATCCAGAGAAGATCGTGCGTTGTCTTCGTCCTCTTCGGTGGCAATAATATTTGCGAAATGGGTAGCAACATTTTCCCGATGCCGCGCCAGGGCCTGCTGGCAGCTATGCCACTCCTCAAACCCCATAATCAGTGCAACACGGGCTCTTGAAAGCTCATCCTCGGGCAACAACTGGGTTTGCTTATCCTCCATACCCTGCAAGGCATGCTCAAGGTTGCGAAGAAACACATAAGCCTCACGCAGCTCATTCACCACCTGCGAAGGCAAAAGCTCCAGCTCCTCCAGCTCTTTAAGAATAACCAGCAATTCACGCTGCTGAAGCTCTCTGTCGCGGCCGCCACGAATGAGCTGGAAAGCCTGAACCACAAATTCGATTTCCCGGATGCCACCACTGCCAAGCTTGATATTGTTCTCAAGCCCTTGCCTGCGGACTTCGCGGCCAATCATCGCTTTCATACTGCGCAAGGATTCAAACGCACTGAAATCGATATAGCGCCGGTACACGAAGGGCCTGAGACTCTCCATAAGAACCTGCCCAGCCTTCAAATCACCCGCCACCACGCGGGACTTGACCATGGCGTAACGCTCCCAATCTCGCCCCTGATCCTGATAGTAGGTTTCCAGCGCGGCGAAGCTCAGTGCAAGTGCACCGCTTTGCCCATAAGGGCGCAGACGCATATCCACCCTGAACACAAAGCCGTCAGCGGTAATCTGGTCCAGAGCCTGAATCAAACGCTGGCCAAGCCGGATAAAAAACTGCTGGTTGTCCAGAGAGCGCCCACCGCCCCGGGTTTCGCCTTTGCTGGGAAAGGCAAAAATCAGATCAATATCCGAAGATACGTTCAGCTCACGACCACCCAGCTTCCCCATACCAATAACAATCAGGGATTGGGGCGCCTCTGCACCTGTTACCGGGTCTAACCCCCAAGGAGTGCCATACTGCTCACAGGCCGCTTCGTTCAGCCAGTCCAGCGCACCCTGAATACACACTTCAGCAAAGGCACTGGTCGCAGCCATGGTCTCCGCCAGATCTGCCCAGCGCAGCAAATCCCGCCAGATAATGCGGAACTGCGCCTCTCGGCGGAAACGGCGCAAAGCCACATGTAATTCGGGCTCATCCGCTACTTCCGAAAGGTATTCACGACAGCGCGACTGAAGATATTCCGGCGTGGTGGGCTCGCTCAGCAATCGCGATTCCAGCAGTGTCCGCACCTGCTGTGGATGCCGCTCAAGGGTTTGCCGCAGAAACAGGCTCCGTGCCACGGCCTGGACAACCACATCTTCCGATACGCTGGCATCTGCCAGAAGCCAGCCTGGCAAACCTTCCGGAAAAACCGATGCCCAACTGGCAGAAACATCATCCGCCAACGGCAAAGGAAGGCAATTCCATGGCTCGGACATAATGCAAACCCCTGTCTCTCTGTTATATTTCCGTTACTGTATAACGAACTTACCCGAGACTGAACAGGCCAACACCGGATGCTGAGAAACCGCTTCCCCCTCAACGCGGAACATGAGAAAAGCAAAATCTCCATGGGCGGGCTTATCCGGAAACGGGCAAAAAACCTGTTTATGGTTCTGATTGCGCTGCTGACCACCCATATACTGATAATCTGGGCAGTAGAAGAGCTAACCCTGTTCGAATCGCTCTGGATGACCATGACCACCATCGCGACCGTAGGCTATGGCGATTTTGCACCGGTAACCTACATAGGCCGCATCAGCACCATTCTGTTTGTATTTGTGGGCGCTATTACTTTAGTAACGCTGATTATCAGCGATTTTATCGAGTACCGGTTCTACCGCCGGGAACGCATTCTCACCGGACGCTGGATCTACAAAATGAACAACCACATAGTCATTATCAATACCCCGAAACACGGCGGCACAACCTACTTCATGCGTTTTGCAACGCAAATCCGGGCCGTTCAGGGCTATGAAAGCATACCTATCATGCTACTTACCCGGGAATTCCCCAACGGCCTACCCGCCGAACTGTCTGATTTGGGCATTGTTCACTACCATGGCTCCGGTTTCGATCCGGAAGCACTGAAGGCCGTGCACGCAGGCAGCGCCCAGTACATTGTTGTATTGGCTGCCGACGAATCCGACCCTCATTCAGACAGCCTTACCTTCGACATATCCCACCGTCTCGGGGAGCTCAACCTGGGCCAGAAAACAACGGTAGAGTGCGTTACCGATGCCAACCGCAGCCGCTTCAAAGAGCTTGGGGTTCGAGCAGTTATACGCCCGGTACGCACCTACCCCGAAATAATGGTGCGTTCCGTGGTGGCGCCCGGATCAGAAAAAGTGCTGGAAGACATGTTCAATTACGAACAGGACCACCCACACCGCTACGATCTGGAGTTGGACGACCTTAACTGGGCGGATATTGTCAGTGCTCTGATTCGCCATGGCATTGGTACCGCCCTGGCCTATATCAATCATGACGACGACGTTATCTGCCACCCGGACATAAGCGAAGAGATTGAAGGCAAAGGGCTTATCGTGCTGGTAAAATCCAAGGACACCCCCGATCTGCAAGTGGTTGAAGAGGCACTCGAGCGCTACCGCAAGTTTATGGAGAAATGGAGAAACATGCAGGAAGATGCGACCATAACCACTTCTTCAAACACCACCACTCACTAAGTAAATTCTCCAGGCACCGTCTATGGAATCCGTACTTTTCCAGCCGCTGGTAGATGCGCTTGCATCCGGTCAGCCTCAGGCCATTGTTGACGCAGCGAATCTGTTCAACGCAGCCGACCTGGCCGAGTTTATCGAGCAAAATATTGAGGGGGAGACCGGCCGCTCTCTGTTTCAGGGCCTCCCGCTGGCTCTGCGCGCAAAAGTTTTGGGCTATACCAACCCGGACACACAGCTGTTATTGACGGAAGCAACACCTCTGGCTGAACTGGCGCTACTTACCACGGAGATGCCATCGGACGACCGGGTTGATTTTTTCAACCTGCTTGAAGAGCCTCGCCAGAAACAGCTCATCAAAAAGCTTGATCGGGAAGATCAGGAAGACCTGACAGCGCTTCTGGCCCACGAAGAGGGCACTGCGGGCGCCTTGATGAGCACGGATTACGCAGTGTTCGAGTCTGGCATCACGGCAAGTGAAGCCATAGACATTCTGCGCAAAACTGCAGAAAGCAAAGAAACCATCTACCAGTCCTACGTGATTGATGAGGACCAAGTGCTGATCGGCGTGGTGTCCCTGCGCCGACTGATTATTGCCAAGCCTGATGCCGTTATCGACTCCCTGCTCGCCACAGGCCTGGTAACCACGCACACCGATACATCACAAGATGATGTTGCCAGGCTGATCGCCAAGTACGACCTATTGGCACTGCCTGTTGTAGACGACCACAACCGCCTGGCTGGCATTGTTACCTACGATGATGCGATGGACGTTATCGAGGCCGAGGCAACGGAAGATATTCACAAAGGCGGGACGGTAAGCAACCTCGACTCCGGCATTACCCTAGCCTCGCCTTTTTCGCTCTACCGATCCCGCATCCAGTGGTTGGTTATTCTGGTGTTTGCCAACATATTTACCGGTGCCGGCATCGCGCACTTTGAAGAAATCATCGGTGCCCACCTCGCCCTTCTGTTCTTCATGCCATTGTTGGTGGCCAGTGCCGGTAACGCAGGCGCACAATCCGCCACACTGGTTGTACGGGGCATAGCAACAGGAGACGTGGTAAACCGGGACTGGGTTCGCCTGTTCAACAAAGAACTGTTCGTGGCGACAGCCCTCGGCCTGACCATGGCTCTGACCGTATGGACGGTAGGCATGTTTCGTACGGAAATGGTTATCGCCACAATTGTCGCCATAACCATGATTGCGGTAGTGCTTGCCGGCGGGCTTATCGGTATTTTGCTGCCGCTGCTGCTCAACCGGCTGGGTATCGACCCGGCTGCCGCGAGCATTCCACTTATTACAACCATTGCCGACGTGAGCGGTGTAATGATCTATTTCAGTATCGCCACAGCCATTTTAGGCGCCTAGCGGGCGCCTGCCCGGCTCGCCAGAAAACCCAGCTGACATTGACCAAGCTCTGGCCTGGCTAGCAAATTTTCCAAAGGCTGGCCCTTGGCCAAGACATCAACAACTGTGGCAAAGGACTGCCCCAGCCCCGAAGCTTCTGCCTGTATAGAAAGTGCCTGAATATCCAACCCCTCAAGTGACACGCCTCCCTGCACCAACCAGGCATGACTAAGGCGATATAAAAGACGATCAAGATCATCTTGCTTGTCGGCATGTGCGCCGCCATCTTCGGCCGCTACGTGTATACCTGCAAGGTAATAGCCCTGCTCTGCCTTGCTGACCAGGTTCAGAAAAACCGGGCATTGCCGGGCGAGCTTTTCAGCCCAGACAAGCAACCGGGATGGATCGCCGGACACAAGCTCAAACTCCACTTCGTGAAGCGGCTTTTCCTGCCCGCTGGCGGCAATGATGCCCTCGTCCACAGCGCACTCAATCACCGCCTTACCATCATCCAGCATAATCACTTGGCGGGTAAAATTGGTTTCAAACACCGGCGCTAGCCGAGCGAGGTTCACTCGATCTCCCAATGGTGTGTCTGCCAGCAACCCTATTGAAAGCTGCGGCCCATCCACTGGCCACTCCCACTCCTCCCGCCGATGGGCACCATCCACGAACTCACCACGGGTTTTGAGTGTCTGTACATAATGGCTACCGGCCTTGCGCACACGAAGAGCCGCCTGCTGGTGATTGAGCTCGGCATCCGGGGTGTCGTAGTAACAGTTCACCAGAGATTTCTTGCTGCCAGCTTGAGCTTCCGGTTGAGCAAGCAACCAATTCAGCGCCTTCAAGAGATCTCCGGACTTGAGGCTAAATTTTATTTCCAGCTCTTCCGCCATGCTTGCCTAACCTATATTTTCTGTAAGCCAATAACGCAAAAACCGGTGGCCCTGAGGCCACCGGTTTTCAATACCAAACTAACTGATTAGCTGGTGAGCTTATCAGAAGTAGTAGGTACCACCAACAGAGACAGAGGAAGCCTCGCTCTTGTCAGCCACCTTATAGGCGTTGTCATCGCCACCACCCAGGTAGCCTTCTACGTAAACGTACAGGTTATCTGACACGTTATGAAGTGCCTGCAGAGTAATGACATCTTTCTTTACTGCTCCAGCCGTCTTCGCAGCGCCGTCAGGGTCTGCCATTTCATATGAAAGTGCGAACAAGTTCTTTCCAAGCGTGTACATACCCTGAACGCCGACCACATCGCTCACATCTTTGCGGGTCTGGTACTCAAGGGAAACGCCCAATGCATCCATCTCGTAAGCAACTCGTACACCGTAGGTGTTTTCGTTGTTCTTGGGAGCTTCGAATCCGCCGTCTTTAATGTTTATATCGGCGTTCTGAGAATATTTAGTATCCCCGTCGTTTGAATCCATAGCAAAAGCCAGAGTCAACGCGTCGACTGAGTAGATAGCTGCCAACTGGTACGGATAGCTCTTTTTGCCACTATCTTCACCGTCTCCATTGATCTGAACCGCAGCGCCCAGCTTCAGGCCACCAAACGAAGGTGTCATGTACTGAATCAGATCGCCTTCACCAGTAGTGTAATTACCGCCGATATTGAGCGTTGCAACTTCGTAATAGTTTACGATCTTATCGATAGTGGTTTCGTACAGAGAATCGTCGGAACCAACCCACAGCTGACCAAAGTTGTCACCCGTAACACCGATGTACGCCTCGTCCAGCTTGATACGACCACGACCTTTAGACTTGTCGTCTGCATCAATACCATCCAGCTCAATCTTCATGAAGCCTGTGAGGCCAGGGTTGATCGCATGCTCATGAGTAAAGCCGATGGTGGAGCCGTTATCGTTGTGGGCGATGTCGCTTGAGCCACCATCAACGTTTTTGTAAGTCAGAGCGTACTGGATGTTACCGTAAACCGTCGGCAGGTTGCTTTCCTGAGCCATGGCTGTGCCAGAAATAGTGGCCGCAGCGATAGCTGATGCAATGAGTGTTTTTTCATGTTGCATGTCCTTTTGCGAGTTATTTCAGGTTTCAACAACGGGTTAATCCCGATTTCTATAAGCTGCCCCAGAAAAACCGGATGGCTCTTATTTTAGGTTTGCAACATGTCAAATCTATGACAAAGAAGCAACTTTTCCCACCATAAAGACCTCACTCAATCAGATCTTTATGGTTCAGTCACTTACGGCACTCTCTTAAAGCGCCGCATGGTGACTCACTCTTAATACATGAACAGCTATTTTGCAAATATTTCATGTCGATTTTTTAACCCATTTAATCCCAAAAACGCAAACCTTTATTCCAAAGCACCTTCGGCCAAGGCCCAGCCGCTCTTTTCAGGATGGGTAAATCAACGTATTCCACTACAAGTTTGCAACAACACTCAGCGGGTTGAAAGCATAAAAGTTACCGGCCCGTCATTAACCAGGCCCACCTTCATGTCCGCGCCGAATAAACCTTCTTTAACCCTTGCCGCACCCAGCTCCGCCCGTGCCAGATCGAGGAAACTGGCATACTGGCTTTCTGCCAAATCCGGGGCGGCCGCACGTGAAAAACCAGGGCGTGTACCTGAAGAAGTGTCAGCAGCAAGTGTAAACTGGGGTACAACAAGCAAGGCGCCACCTGTATCGAGCAAACTGAGATTCATGCGCCCCGCTTCATCAGGAAAGATGCGGCAGGTAAGTATTTTCCGAAGCAGCTGTTTTGTTTCACTCTGTTCATCTCCCCGCTCCACACCCAGCAACAACAATATACCGGCATCTATGCGCGAAATTTCACGACCGTTAACCTCGACGCTGGCTTTTGACACCCGCTGGACAAGTCCTTTCATCCGGTTTTTTTGTTAACTCCGGTCAAATGAGAATTACAATCAGGCAAGAGTGTAGCCATGCTCGCAGGTTCTCGCAACCCCGACTAACGGCTAGCATCAGCCGGCATTTTTCTCCGCTCTTGCAATGACCTCATCAACACTTCGCAAAAGCGCATCCACAATAGCCGGTTCAGACGCAGAATGCCCGGCTTCGCGGATAATTCGCAACTCTGCTTCTGGCCAGGCATTACTGAGAGCAAGCGCATTATCCAGCGGACACACCATGTCGTAGCGGCCATGAACAATAATGGCGGGTATACCCCGGAGCTTGTGCGCATCCCTTACAATCTGGTTATCTTCCAGAAACGCGGCATTCATGAAGTAGTGGCACTCGATTCGCGCCAGAGCAATGGCAACATGCGGGTGGCCAAAATGTTCGACAACCCGCGGGTTCGGGTGCAGCGTGGCGCAGCGTCCTTCCCATATCGACCAGGCCTTCGCAGCCTGCATCTGCTCCAGCTCGTTACTACTGGTTAGCCTTCGGTAATAGGCGCTCACCATATCGCCACGCTCATCTTCAGGTATCGGCGCCTCAAATTCCTGCCAGTAGTCCGGAAACACACGGCTTGCACCATCCTGATAAAACCAGGAGATATCCCGAGGGCGACACAGGAAAATACCCCGAAGCACAAGCCCCATCACCCGTTCAGCATGGGCTTGGGCATACACAAGACTGAGAGTCGAACCCCAACTTCCCCCAAACAACAGCCAACGTTCAATTCCCAGGAACTCCCGAATGGTCTCCATATCCTGAACCAACTTGTCGGTGCTGTTTCCCTCCAGTTCTGCCAGAGGCGTGGAGCGACCCGCTCCGCGCTGATCCATAAGAATGACCCGAAAACGCTCTGCATCAAAGAAACGGCGGTGGTAATCCTCGCACCCACCTCCGGGGCCCCCGTGAACAAAAAGAACAGGTATGCCCTCCGGATTGCCACTTTCCTCAACATACAATTCATGGGGTGCGTCCACCGCCAGCCGGTGTTTGGCGTAAGGTTTAATGTCCGGGTAGAGGGTAAGCATGGGTCACTCCGCTGATCAGGTTAAGTTCGAAGATAGTGTAGCGGAGATAGGCGGGCACGGAGCGGGCTTTACAAAAACGAGGACAAAAAAAAGCCGGGGCTGTGTTACCAGCGCCGGCCTGATTCAGAGCGTAAACCTTACTTCTTGTTCGCGCGCTTGCGCTCGTTTTCGGTAAGGTGCTTCTTACGCAGACGGATGGATTTGGGCGTTACTTCAACCAACTCATCGTCGTCGATAAATTCCAGCGCCTGCTCAAGGGTAAACTTGATCGGCGGCACCAGGGCAATGACCTCATCCTTGCCAGAGGCACGCATGTTGTCCAGCTTCTTGCCTTTGGTGGGGTTAATCACCAAGTCGTTTTCACGGCTGTGAATACCGCAAAGCTGCCCCTCATAGATGTCCTGACCAGGCTCGAGGAATAGCTTGCCACGGCTCTGGAGAGTTTCCAGCGAGTAGGTCAATGCTGTACCTGTAGCCATGGAAACCAACACACCGTTCTGGCGACTGGTGACATCACCACTCTTGATCGGTCCGTAGTGACTGAAGGTTGAGGTAAGGATACCCGTACCGGAGGTCATCGTCAGGAAGCTGTTACGGAAGCCTATCAGACCACGAGCAGGAATGGTGTACTCGAGGCGCATACGGCCCTTGCCATCCGGCACCATGTTGGTGAGATCACCCTTACGCAGCCCCATTTGCTCCATCAGAGCGCCCTGGTGCTGGTCTTCAATATCAATAATAACGTTCTCGTACGGCTCTTGCTTCTCGCCATCCACTTCCTTGATGACCACTTCCGGACGACCTACGGCCAACTCGAAGTTTTCGCGACGCATGTTTTCAATCAGAACCGACAGGTGCAGCTCACCGCGACCAGACACCTTGAACCTGTCTGCCGACTCGCCGTCCTCTACGCGCAAAGCAACGTTGTACAACAATTCTTTCTCAAGGCGATCCTTGATGTTCCGGCTGGTTACGAACTTGCCTTCCTTACCGCAGAAGGGCGAGTCGTTAACCTGGAACGTCATGGAAACGGTTGGCTCATCCACCGTCAGCGGAGGCAAAGCCTCAACGTTGTTCATGTCGCACAGGGTATCGGAGATGTGCAGTGCATCCAGACCACTTACGCACACGATATCGCCCGCTTGCGCTTCGTTTACTTCAACACGCTGCAAGCCCGAGTGCCCCATAATTTTGAGGATACGGCCTTGACGCTTCTTGCCGTCAGCGCTAATCGCAACGACCGGCGAGTTGGTTGTAATCTTGCCGCGAGCAATACGGCCGATACCAATCACGCCAAGAAAGCTGCTGTAATCGAGCTGGGATATCTGCATCTGGAAGGGACCTTCCGGATCAACATTAGGCGCAGGCACGTGATCAACAATTGCCTGGAATACGGCATCCATGTTGTCTGCCAGATCTTCATGATCCAGGCCGGCCACACCGTTCAGCGCGCTGGCATACACAATCGGGAAATCAAGCTGCTCATCGGTAGCACCGAGGCTGTCAAACAGATCAAAAACCTGGTCTACAACCCAATCCGGACGTGCGCCCGGGCGGTCAACCTTGTTCACAACTACAATCGGGCGAAGCCCGGCTGCAAACGCCTTCTGGGTTACAAAGCGGGTCTGGGGCATGGGGCCGTCGATGGAATCTACCACCAGCAGCACGCAATCAACCATGCTCATGACTCGTTCCACTTCGCCGCCAAAATCCGCGTGCCCAGGGGTGTCTACAATATTGATATCGTAGCCATTCCACTTAAGGGCGGTGTTTTTGGCAAGAATAGTAATGCCCCGCTCTCTTTCCTGGTCGTTGGAATCCATGACGCGCTCGTTCTCGAGCTCTTTGCGATCCAGCGTGCCAGACAGACGCAGCAGTTTGTCTACAAGCGTGGTCTTACCATGGTCAACGTGGGCAATAATGGCGATATTACGAAGATTTTCAATCACAAATTTATTCCTGAGAAATGCACTCAATGATCCAAGAAAGCCATTCAGGGACAACCCCGCACACGCCCTCTCAAATCTGTAAAATGAACTCATCCACTGGAGCCTGGCGGCTCAGCGCCCCGCATGCAGCGTCCGGTTTGGTAGCCCGGGCCCATGCAGAGAAAATGAAGCGGCGCGCAGTATATCGAAAACTCTGCACCGTTTATATGTAGAAGAACGCCTATTTCTTAATCAATTTCACGAAGCGATCCCGGCGCACCAACTTGGTGCGGTACGGCGCACCAAGTCCGGCACGCGCACCATTATGGCGCACAACACACCTGTTAAGCCAATCACTCCATCCGCGCCTATCTCCGAATGCCGCCCAAAGGCGCCGTAACTGGCCACAAATGATCAGATCCAGGACAGCCACCCAAAACTGGCAAGCACCTTGCTTTAATTCAGCCAACAGGTTTTTTAACCTTCTGCTCAGCGCAAATGTGAAGGTAAGAGCCAACAGCTTTTGCTAAGCTGCGCAGACCTGTATACCAGACCGGAATTCAGCGCCACAGAACGATCCGGAACACCGATCACGAATACGCCCGCGGTGCGGGATTACTTACGGAGCATGCACATGTCCAAGACAGTTGATTTGATCAAAGAGCACGAAGTGAAATGGGTTGATATGCGCTTCACGGACAGCCGCGGCAAAGAGCAGCACGTCACCATACCTGCAACCGAGGTTAATGAAGACTTCTTTGCCGAAGGCAAAATGTTTGACGGCTCCTCCATTGCCGGCTGGAAAGGCATTAACGAATCCGACATGATCCTGATGCCGGATGACAGCAGCTCCGTTCTTGACCCCTTCACCGAAGAAAGCACCGTCAACATTACCTGCGACATTGTTGAGCCTTCAACCATGCAAGGCTACGAGCGGGACCCACGCTCTGTTGCTCGCCGGGCAGAGGAATACCTGAAATCCACAGGCATCGCAGACGGCGCGTTGTTTGGCCCAGAGCCGGAATTTTTCGTTTTCGATTCGGCCAAGTGGAAAACCGACATGCAGGGCTCGATGTACTCGCTTCACTCTGAAGAAGCGGCTTGGGTTTCCGGCGACGACTTTAATGGCAACAACATAGGCCACCGCCCTGGTGTGAAAGGCGGTTATTTCCCCGTGCCACCCGTCGACAGCCTGCACGACCTGCGGGGCGCAATGTGCGCAGCTATGGAATCCATGGGCTTGGTTATCGAAGTGCACCACCACGAAGTGGGCACCGCCGGCCAGTGTGAAATCGGCGTTGGCCCCAACACGCTGACCAAAAAAGCGGACGAAGTTCAGATTCTTAAGTACTGCGTGCACAACGTAGCCCACGCCTACGGCAAAACCGCCACATTCATGCCCAAGCCGGTAGTAGGCGATAACGGCTCCGGCATGCACGTGCACATGAGCCTGAACAAAGACGGCAAAAACCTGTTTGCTGGCGACAGTTATGCGGGCCTGAGCGAAATGGCGCTGTTCTACGTGGGCGGCATCATCAAGCACTCAAAAGCCATTAACGCGTTCACCAACCCAGCTACCAACAGCTACAAGCGTTTGGTTCCAGGCTATGAAGCACCGGTTATGCTGGCGTACTCCGCCCGTAACCGTTCTGCGTCTATCCGCATTCCGTACGTCACCAGCCCAAAAGCTCGCCGTGTAGAAGTACGCTTCCCCGACGCCGCAGCCAACCCATACCTGGCATTCTCAGCGCTCATGATGGCGGGCCTGGACGGCATCCAGAACAAGATTCACCCTGGCGATGCCATGGACAAGGATCTGTATGACCTGCCTAAGGAAGAGGCTCTGAGCATTCCGAAGGTTGCCGAAACTCTGCAGGAAGCCCTCGATTGCCTAGCAGAAGATCACGAGTTCCTGACCCGTGGCGGCGTGTTCACTGAAGATATGATCCAAGGCTACATTGATCTGAAGCGTGGCGAGGTTGAGCGCATCAACATGACCACCCACCCGGTTGAGTTCGAGCTGTACTATTCATGCTAAAACCGCTTCAGCGGACTCCTGCTAAAGTCGCCCCGCGATAGAAAGCAGCACCAAAAGCCTCGCTCTCACACAGAGCGGGGCTTTTTTTGGACTGTTTTTTGTGACTTTGAACACAATGCCACCAGCCTTAACGATATGTAACCATCATCTCCCCTCCGTCACATTGAAAAGGTCTGCCCGGCCATTGATAATCAAAGCGAACATCACTACAGGCTGTACTTATGAACTCAAGGCTTGGAATCTCAGCAGGGCTTTTGCTCCTGATCGCAGGGCCAGTGGCCGCAGAGGTTTACCGCAATGTGGATGCGCAGGGCAACGTAACCTTCTCCGATGAGCCCTCAAAAGGCGCAGAGGCGGTAAAGGTAAAACCGGTTACAACCATTACGCTCCCCAAACCGCAAAACGTACGGGAAACCGACAAACTCCGGGAAGACGTAAAGCGAGAAGGTGCGATATATAAAAGCGTCTCGCTTACTTACCCTGAAAATGAGCAAGCATTCTACAGCGGCAGTGGCGATGTGCGCTTTGAAATGCAGAGCACGCCAGGGCTTGAACCGGGCCACAAATACGAAGTAACCCTGGATGGACAGCCTGTTGGCCAGAGCACCTCGGGTACCGTTACCATTAGCAACGTGTTCCGTGGCACCCATGAAGCCGGCATCCATATTGTGGACAATAATGGGGTTCAGATTAAAACAGGCAGCTCCGTTCGCTTTACAGTTCACCGCCCCTCAACTCAAAACTGATAAAATATCGCACTATTTCGGTGCGCGCGCACTTAAATAGTGCAACAATACGGACAGTAACGACGCAAAGTGCCGGAGCTGTCCAGACTTTTTTCGCACCGCCGCTCCCAAAGCAAAGTCCTCACCGGCGTCTTTGCTGCCCCACACCTAAACCATCAGAATAAACCGCAAGAGTATCGAGACTGGTTCGATTTTTGCTGAATCCTGTTACAACCAACAGGAAATACCCATGGCCCACTCCTCAGCCATCACAAACAGATACAAAAGCATGCTGGATAGCCTCACCACAGCGGTTGTTGTGCTGGAGAGCAATCTGGCAATCCGCTACCTGAACCCTGCGGCCGAAAGCCTGTTTCAAACCAGTATGGCCCGCAGCACCGGCCTTGCATTTGGAGACATCCTCCTGAGCTCTGACGGAGCCCTCAGAACCCTGCGCAAAGCGGCTGAAACCGGCCAATCCTACACGCGCCGGGAAACTGAATTTTTGCTTGCAAGCGGCTCCCGAAGAGCCGTGGACTACTCGGTCTCACTTCTTGACCAGAATCCCATTACACTAATGGTGGAGATACAGCCAAGAGACCGGCTGCTACGGATAAGCCGGGAAGAGGATCTAATTGCACAGCAGGAAACCACGCGGATCCTCGTGCGCGGCATGGCCCACGAAATAAAAAACCCACTTGGAGGTATTCGTGGTGCCGCTCAATTGCTTGATCGCGAACTGAGCAGCGAGGGCCAGCGCGAGTACACCCAGGTCATCATTAAAGAAGCTGATCGCTTACGCGGCCTTGTAGATCGAATGCTGGGCCCTAATAAAGCGTTAAAACTGGCGCCTGCGAACATACATGAGATTCTTGAGCGTGTACGCACCTTACTAGAAGCAGAAAGTAAGGGCCGGGTTCAGTTTAAACGAGACTACGACCCCAGCCTGCCCGAACTTTCAGGTGACAAAGAGCTACTCATTCAGGCCTTCCTCAACATCGCACGCAATGCAATGGAGGCAGCCTTTGAAAGCCAAGCCAACCATGGCAGCGAGGCAAGGACACCCACCATCACGTTTCGCACCCGCGCCCTGAGACAAGTCACCATAGGCCCCAAATGCCACCGCCTCGGATGCCGAATAGACATCATCGACAATGGTCCAGGAATCGCACCGGAACTGCGCCAGAACATTTTCTACCCGATGATCAGCGGTCGTGCCAACGGCACCGGGCTCGGGCTGTCCATTACTCAGAGCATCATCGGCCAGCACCATGGCCTGGTTGAGTGTGAAAGCGAGCCCGGCCAAACGGACTTCATCATTTTCCTGCCTTTGGAGAGCACGCCATGAGCCAACAACCTGCAAAAATCTGGATCGTAGATGACGATCGCAGCATACGCTGGGTGCTGGAGCGAGCCCTAAGCCAGGCCGGCATGCTGCCAACGGCCTTTGAGAACGGCGAAAGCATTATGAAACGGCTGGAGCGCGAGCAGCCTGATGCCATCATCAGCGACATCCGTATGCCCGGGGTGGATGGCATCACCCTACTTTCACGAATTGTTGAAGCACACCCAGACGTACCGGTCATCATCATGACGGCGCATTCCGATCTGGAAAGTGCTGTAACCAGCTACCAAACCGGTGCCTTTGAATATCTTCCGAAACCCTTTGACGTAGACGATGCGGTTGCTCTGGCAAAACGGGCGATCGCTCACAGCCGTGAAAAGCGGGCAACTTCCGAGCCCCAAACAGCAACCATTCAGCAAAGTACCGAAATCATCGGCGAAGCCCCAGCCATGCAGGAGGTTTTCCGCGCTATCGGCCGGCTTTCCCACTCCAACATCACGGTTTTAATCAACGGCGAAAGTGGCACAGGCAAAGAGCTGGTTGCCCGTGCACTTCATAACCACAGCCCCCGGGTCCAGCATCCGTTTATTGCTCTAAACATGGCGGCCATTCCCAGAGACCTTATAGAATCGGAGCTCTTTGGCCACGAAAAAGGTGCCTTTACCGGTGCCACAGCGGTACGCCAAGGCCGTTTCGAGCAGGCCAACGGTGGCACTTTGTTCCTTGACGAAATCGGTGACATGCCCGGGGACACCCAAACACGGCTACTGCGGGTTCTGGCGGATGGCGAGTTCTATCGCGTTGGCGGCGCTACACCGATCAAAGTTGATGTCCGCATCATTGCCGCCACTCATCAAGACCTGGAGAAGCTGGTTCAGTCTGGCTCGTTCCGCGAAGACCTCTTTCATCGGCTGAACGTAATCCGCGTGCATCTGCCAAAGCTGGCCGAGCGCCGGGAGGATATTCCCCAACTAATGCAGCACTTCCTGCAGCGCGCTGCCAGCGAACTGGCTGTAGAGCCCAAAACCCTGCGGCCAGAGGCCGAGAGCTACCTCACAACCCTACCCTGGCCCGGTAACGTGCGACAGCTTGAAAATACCTGTCGGTGGCTCACGGTAATGGCGAGCGGTAGAGAGGTTCACGTTGATGACCTGCCTCCTGAGCTACGAAACCAAAACGAACACACGTCAACGGGATCCACCTGGCAGGAAGGACTGAGAAACTGGGCCGATCAGGAGTTAAGACGGGGAGAAAAGGCGATTCTTGAGTTGGCCGTACCAGAGTTTGAAAAGATCATGATCGAGGTCGCCCTTAAGCACACCGGTGGGCGACGCCGCGATGCATCGGTTCTTCTCGGCTGGGGGCGGAACACTCTGACTCGCAAAATCAATGAACTGGGCATGGATAGCCCTGCGGAAGAGTGAACGTGGAACGGGCATAAAAAAACGGCTGCTTAGGCAGCCGTTTTTTTAACGCTTAATAGGTAAATCCTAGAAGGGTATGTCGTCGTCAAAGTCGTCAACCGGCTCAGGCATACTGCCACCCTGTGGCGGCTGGCCATGCTGGCTTTGGCCTTGGTTATAACCACCCTGCGCCGGAGATTGCGGGCTATTTTGCGGCTGGGCAGCCGGTGCCGGCTGCTGCTGAGGGCGTCCGGCAGGTGCGCCTTGGCTCATGTTGCCTTCACCGCCACTGCGGCTGTCCAACATCTGCATCTGGCCATTAATATCGACAACCACCTCTGTAGTGTATACGTCCTGGCCTTCTTTGTTCTGCCATTTACGCGTCTGCAGCTTGCCCTCGATATAGACTTTCGACCCTTTACGCAGGTACTGGCCAGCGATTTCGGCAATCTTTCCAAACATAACAATGCGATGCCATTCGGTTTTCGGAACCATCTGGCCGGTCTGGCGATCCTTGTAACTCTCGTCGGTCGCAAGGTTCAGATTCACCACGGCATTGCCGTTCGGGGTATAGCGGGTATCCGGATCCTGCCCAAGATTCCCGATAAGAATAACTTTGTTTACGCCTCTTGCCATGTTCTGCTCCCGATTCTGTTTTCATGGGCGCCCGCACTCCTTGCGAGCCTCCGGATTTCAAGAACTGCTACCCTGCTGGACAAACGGAAAGTCCGCAAGTAACGCCTCATCAAAGTGCTGTCGATCCACCTTCAGATAGGCGGTGGCAGCGTTTTCAACAATGACCACATCCTGCACGCCCGGCAAGCCGCGCAGACTGCCATCAACTTCGTCGTACTGGTCACCTACTATATCCCGCAACTGTACCACGAAACCTGACGTGTGGCCCGGCGGCGCCATGGTAAGAGCAATCAACAACCAGAGCCCGAGCACCGCCACCATAAACCATACAACGCCTTCAATTCCCACTTGTTGCAACAGGAAGCCGCCAAGGGCCCCGCCCAAAAACGCACCCATGAATTGAGAGGTGGAATACACACCCATGGCCGTTCCCTTGCTGGCAGCCGGCGCCTCTTTACTGATCAGGGACGGCAAGCTGGCCTCAAGCAGATTAAAAGCCATAAAAAAGAAAAAAAGAACAATCCAGGCGATGGGCAAGCTATTCGACACCCCCGCAAGCCCAGCTGTCGCCAATGTAAGCAACGCAACGGCACCACAGAGCACAGGCTTCATTCTGCGCTTTTTTTCACCGATAATGATAAACGGCACCATGGCAAAAAATGAGGTAATCATCACACTCAGGTAAAACCACCAGTGTGAACTGCTGGCCAGCCCGAGCTGATCTTGCAACACAGATGGGAACACCAAAAAAAGTGAAGTCAGTACCAGGTGCAATGCAAAGATCCCAAAATCCAGCCGCAACAGGCGCCTGTCAGACAGCACGCGCCCCAACATCGCTTTCGCTGGATGAGTGTCGGCACTGATTTTATGTTGGTGCGGTGTAGGCACCACACGGCTAACAATGAGTAAGGCAATCATGGCCAGCACGGCGGTGGCATAGAATATCCCCGATAGCCCCCACACCGAACCCAGTAACGGCCCGAGAACCAAAGAGACTGAAAACGAGAGCCCGATGGAGATGCCCACCGTTGCCATGGCTTTGGTTCGCTCTTCTTCACGGGTCAGGTCACTAAGCAGCGCCATAAGTACACTGGCGATAGCGCCTGCGCCCTGAAGGATCCGGCCAGCAATAACAACGTATATCGAATCAGCGGAGCCTGCCAGTATGCTGCCGGCAGCAAAAAGAATCAGGCCAATATAAATCATGCGCTTGCGGCCTACACGATCTGAAAGTAAACCAAAAGGGATTTGCAGCAGAGCCTGGCTCAACCCGTATGCACCAATGGCGAAACCAAGCAGCGCAGGCGTCGCACCTTCAAGGTCGTCACCCAACAGCATGAACACCGGCATGATCATAAACAGCCCGAGCATCCGTATGGCATAAACCGATGCCAGCGAAAATACGGAGCGTTTTTCCAGCGCATTCATGGCAGTTGGCTCCTCTTGGGGGTTGAAAGCTTGGCCTGGCGAAAGAACATATGATCCGCCGGCGGCGCATTGTAACAGAAGGTTCTCCACCGGGGGACAGCTACCAACTTTACCGACACTTTCGCCGCAGCCGGCGTAACACGGTATAATTTCCGTTTTTTCCAAGCGAGGTTTTATGGATCATATCCAGATCAAAGGGGCACGGACCCACAACCTGAAAAACATCGACCTGGATATCCCTCGGGACAAGCTAATAGTGATCACCGGTCTATCCGGTTCAGGAAAATCATCCTTGGCATTTGATACGCTTTATGCAGAAGGTCAGAGGCGCTATGTGGAGTCCCTATCCACCTATGCGCGTCAATTCCTCTCCATGATGGAAAAGCCGGATATTGATCATATCGAGGGCTTATCCCCTGCTATTTCGATCGAGCAAAAATCCACATCGCACAATCCGCGCTCGACGGTTGGCACCATTACAGAAATCTACGACTATCTGAGGCTATTATTCGCACGAGCCGGTGAGCCTCGCTGCCCCGAGCACGGCCAGCCGCTGGAAGCGCAAACCGTCAGCCAGATGGTAGACCAAGTACTTTCCATGCCGGAAGACAGCAAGCTGATGATCCTTGCACCGGTCATCCGGGATCGTAAAGGGGAACACCTGCAAGTCGTCGAAACCATGCGTAGCCAGGGTTTTATCAGACTACGGGTCGATGGCATCGTATACGACATCGACGATGTTCCTGCCCTCGATAAAAAGCGAAAGCATCAGATTGACGTGGTCGTCGATCGTTTCAAAGTAAAGCCCGGCCAGGAACAGCGTCTCGCCGAAAGCTTTGAGACGGCCCTGGGGCTTGCCGACGGTATAGCCTTGGTTGCCCCCATGGATAGCGAAACAGATAGTAAAGGCGAAGAGCATACATTTTCGGCAAAGTATGCCTGCACACAGTGCGGCTACGCCCTAAGCGAGCTGGAGCCAAAGCTGTTTTCATTCAACAGCCCGGCCGGGGCCTGCCCCACCTGCGATGGCCTGGGCGTTAAGCAGTTTTTTGATGCGGAGAAAATCGTACAGCACCCGGAAGCAACACTTGCCGCAGGTGCCATCAAAGGCTGGGACAGGCGGGCAGTATACTATTTCCAGTTGCTTGGCAGCGTTGCAGAACACTACAAGATGGATCTCGAAACCCCTTGGGAAGAGTTCCCAGAGGATTTCCAGACCACGCTGCTGTTTGGCTCCGGAACGGAAGACATTGCCTTTCGATACGTGAATTCACGTGGCCACATTATGGAAAGAGCCCACTCCTTCGAAGGGATCATTCCAAATCTCGAGCGTCGCTACCGGGAGACAGATTCCCAAAGTATGCGCGAAGAACTGGCCCGCAACCTCAGCACGCAGCCATGCAAAGAATGCCATGGTTCTCGCCTGCGGCGCAGTGCCCGCCACGTGTTCATTGAAGAACGAAATCTCCCGGAGCTAACCCGTCTTCCCATTGGCGAAGCCTATTCCTACTTCGATACCTTGGAGCTACCGGGACGCAGAGGTGAAATAGCTGAGAAAATTACGAAAGAAGTCCGACAGCGGCTTCAGTTTCTGGTGAATGTAGGTTTGGAATACCTCACTCTGGAGCGCAGCGCAGACACGCTTTCCGGCGGCGAGGCACAACGAATAAGGCTCGCCAGCCAGATTGGCGCCGGCCTTGTTGGCGTTATGTACATCCTCGATGAACCATCCATCGGGCTGCATCAACGCGACAACGATCGCTTGCTAAGCACGCTGACCCACCTGCGTGATCTGGGCAACACGGTCATTGTTGTTGAACACGATGAAGACGCTATTCTTGCGGCCGACCATGTTATCGACATAGGCCCGGGCGCCGGCGTGCACGGCGGCCAGATCATCGCCCAGGGCACACCTGCTGATATTCTGGCAAACTCGGACTCCCTGACCGGTCAATACCTGAGTGGCGCGAAACAAATAGCCATTCCCAAAACCCGGAACCAAGGCAATGGCGAAATCCTCACCCTGACCGGCGCCACCGGCAACAACCTACAGGATGTCACCCTGAACCTGCCTCTGGGCGTAATGACCTGCATAACCGGCGTCTCTGGCTCCGGCAAGTCCACGCTGATAAACAGCACGCTCTACCCGGTTGCTGCCGCCAAGCTGAACAAGGCAACCAGCCTGACCGCTTCACCTTACAAGGGCCTTACTGGCCTGGATCAGCTCGACAAGGTGATCGACATAGACCAAAGCCCCATCGGCCGCACCCCCCGCTCCAACCCGGCCACGTACACCGGCCTGTTCACCCCGATTCGTGAACTCTTCGCCGGAACCCAGGAAGCCCGCTCGCGGGGCTATAAGCCTGGTCGCTTCTCCTTCAACGTCAAAGGCGGACGCTGTGAAGCCTGCCAGGGCGATGGCATGATCAAGGTGGAAATGCACTTCTTGCCAGATGTGTACGTTCCCTGCGATGTGTGCAAAGCCAAACGCTACAACCGGGAAACTCTCGAGGTGCGTTACAAAGGCAAAAACATCAACGAAGTGCTGAGCATGACCGTTGAAGAAGGCCGGGAGTTTTTTGACGCTGTGCCCTTCCTTGCCAGAAAGCTGCAAACGCTCATCGATGTAGGCCTCTCCTACATCCGTCTTGGGCAAAGCGCCGTTACTCTGTCCGGCGGTGAAGCCCAGCGCGTAAAGCTCGCCAAAGAGCTCTCAAAGCGCGACACAGGCAAAACCTTGTACATACTTGACGAGCCCACCACCGGGCTGCACTTCTACGACATCCAGCAACTGCTGAACGTGCTGCAGAGATTGAGAGACCATGGCAACACCATTGTGGTCATCGAGCACAATCTGGATGTGATCAAGACAGCAGACTGGGTCATCGACCTGGGGCCGGAAGGTGGTTCAGGGGGTGGCCAGATCATTGCGGAAGGCACTCCGGAAGAGGTTGCGGAGAATCCGGCGTCCCACACCGGCCGCTATTTAAAACCCCTGTTAAACAAATAGAACGGATATCTCTCCAGAGCCCGGAAGGCCGGGGGTGGTAACGCTTTTCAAACTGAAAAAATGTCTGAGCAAAGCGAGTTGTTTTTCAGTTTGAAAAGCGTTACCACCTCTGGCCCAATTCACACTGTGGCAAGCTACAGAGGGTCCCTCTCAAATCCCAGACACAAAAAAACCGGACACCTCACGGCGCCCGGTTTTTTGTGGACTAACCGACGATGTTACTCGTTTTCGTCCACTTCTTCTGCTTCGATGTCCAACGGACGACCTACCAGCTCAACAAATGCCATAGGGGCATTGTCGCCAGCGCGGAAGCCACACTTCAGAACACGAAGGTAGCCACCCGGGCGCTCATTGTAACGGGGGCCAAGCTCATTAAACAGCTTGGCAACCGCTGCATCGTCGCGCAGACGTGAAAACGCCAGACGACGATTCGCAACCGAATCTTTCTTGGCGAGCGTGATCAAAGGCTCAGCTACACGACGAAGCTCTTTGGCTTTCGGTAGCGTTGTTTTAATCAGCTCATGACCAACCAGTGACGCAGTCATGTTACGAAACATGGCCTTGCGATGCGCACTGGTCCTGCTGAACTTACGACCACTCTTACGATGACGCATTGCTCTGATTCCTTACCTTAAACTAATCGGCAATCAACCGCCCAGAACCCGGTCGTCGCCACGAAGGCTAGCCGGTGGCCAGTTATCAAGACGCATACCCAGAGACAAACCACGGGACGCCAAAACGTCCTTGATCTCGGTGAGCGACTTCTTACCAAGGTTAGGCGTCTTCAACAGCTCAACTTCTGTGCGCTGAATAAGATCGCCGATGTAGTAAATATTTTCAGCCTTCAAGCAGTTAGCTGAACGCACTGTCAGTTCCAGATCATCAACCGGGCGCAGCAGAATAGGATCAATTTCTTCCTCTTCCTCAACGCGCTCTGGTTCTTTTTCATGATCAAAATCGACAAACACCGCCAGTTGCTGCTGGAGAATCGTGGCTGCCCGGCGAATTGCTTCTTCCGGATCGATCGTGCCGTTTGTCTCCAAATCAATAACCAGCTTGTCCAGATCGGTACGCTGCTCTACTCGTGCACTTTCGACGGAATAGGCTACGCGACGAACCGGGCTGAAGGTTGCATCCAGCTGCAGGCGTCCGATTGCGCGGGTTTCGTCTTCTTCAAGACCACGCTGATCTGCCGGCTCATAGCCGCGACCACGTGCAACACGCAAACGCATGTTCACTTCACCCTTTTCACTCAGGTGACAGATCACATGATCCGGGTTGGAAATTTCCACGTCATGATCCAGCTTGATATCGCCAGCTGTAACAACGCCCGGGCCTTTTTTGCTGAGTGTTAACTCAGTGTCGTCCCGACCATTCATCTTGACCGCGACGCCTTTAAGATTCAGCAGAATCTCAATGACGTCTTCCTGGACACCTTCAATGGCGCTGTACTCGTGCAAGACACCATCAATCTGCACTTCAGTTACAGCGCAGCCTGGCATCGAAGACAAGAGAATGCGACGCAATGCGCTACCCAAGGTGTGGCCAAAACCTCTTTCAAGAGGCTCAAGCGTAACCTTGGCGCGTGTTGCACCTGATTCCTTCACGTCAATCGTACGAGGTGTCAATAACTCATGTACTGAACGCTGCATAGACGCCCCTATCTACTATCGTTGCTAACTGGGCTTTACTTAGAGTAAAGCTCGACGATGAGGTTCTCGTTGATGTCGGCCGGCAACTCAGTACGCTCAGGTACTGATTTGTAAACGCCGGACATCTTAGTGGCGTCGACCTCTACCCAGCTCACCGCTGCACGGCTTGAAGACAGATCCAGAGCGCCTTTAACGCGCAGTTGGTTTCTGGCCTTCTCACGCACACTCACAACATCACCTGGCTTGACTTTGTAGGACGCTATGTTCACTACCTTGTCATTCACCAGAATCGCCTTGTGAGAGACGAGCTGACGGGACTCCGCACGGGTAGAACCGAATCCCATGCGATATACAACGTTATCAAGACGCGTCTCGAGAAGTTGCAGTAGGTTTTCACCCGTTGCACCTTTCAGGCGAGCCGCTTCTTTGTAATAGTTGCGGAATTGCTTTTCCAGTACGCCGTAAATACGACGAACCTTCTGTTTTTCACGAAGCTGTACGCCATACTCGGACAGACGACTGCGACGCGCGCCGTGCATACCCGGCGGGGTCTCGATGTTGCACTTGGAATCCAAGGCGCGAACACCGCTTTTCAGAAAAAGATCTGTCCCTTCACGACGAGACAGTTTGCACTTCGGGCCTATGTAACGAGCCATATTTCCCTGTCTCCTGTGTTAGACGCGACGCTTTTTAGGCGGACGACAGCCGTTATGGGGAATCGGCGTAACATCTGTGATGTTAGTGATCTTGTAGCCGCACCCGTTTAGAGCACGAACTGCAGATTCACGTCCGGGCCCGGGACCCTTAACCTCTACGTCCAGGTTTTTAAGGCCGTATTCAGCAGCCGCGTTACCGGCTCTTTCAGCTGCTACCTGCGCAGCAAAAGGTGTACTCTTGCGTGACCCACGAAAACCGGAACCACCAGAGGTAGCCCAAGACAGGACGTTGCCCTGACGGTCAGAAATGGTCACGATAGTGTTATTGAAGGACGCGTGAACGTGCGCGACGCCATCAACAACGGTCTTTTTCACCTTTTTACGGGTACGTGTACCTGGCTTTGCCATGTTTGCCTACCTGTTACCTGCGAATCGGTTTGCGTGGACCTTTACGGGTGCGCGCGTTGGTCTTGGTGCGCTGGCCGCGGACTGGAAGCCCGTGACGGTGGCGCAGACCACGGTGACATCCGAGATCCTTCAAACGCTTAATGTTCATCTGTACTTCACGACGCAGATCGCCTTCAACGATCGCCTTGCCCACTTCTGTACGAAGTGATTCAAGCTGATCGTCGGATAGGTCCTTGACCTTGACGTCCGGCTTAACGCCGGTTGCATCGCAAAGCTTCTGGGCTGTTGTCTTGCCAACACCAAAGATGTAGGTCAGCGAGATAACAGCATGTTTGTGATCGGGTATATTGACACCGGCTATACGTGCCATCCAAATTACTCCGCGTTCAAAGCTATGCTGTGTGAATTTTCCGCCACTAATAAGGGCGCGAAATAGTAGCGCCTGACCCGGTACCGAGTCAAGCGCTACTATTCATACCCCTCTCACAGGCCAGGATGTTTCCCGAGGGAATCAGCCCTGACGCTGCTTATGGCGAGGCTCCGAGCAGATGACTCTTACTGAGCCATTGCGACGAATTACTTTGCAGTTACGGCAAATTTTCTTTACCGAAGCGCGTACTTTCATTGTCGACTCCAGTTTTCAAGGGGAACGGGATTAACCGTTCCGACCATAGCCCTTGAGATTGGACTTCTTCATCAGCGATTCATACTGATGCGACATCAGGTGCGACTGAACCTGCGCCATGAAATCCATCACCACGACTACAACAATCAGCAGTGAGGTGCCACCCAGATAGAAGGGCACATTCCCGGCAACCATCAGAAACTGAGGGAACAGGGAGACTGCTGCAATGTACATTGCACCGAACAGAGTCAGGCGAGTCAGAACACCGTCAATATATTTGGCGGTCTGATCGCCCGGACGAATGCCCGGAATAAACGCGCCAGAGCGCTTGAGGTTATCCGCAACTTCTTTCGGGTTGTACATCAGTGCTGTATAGAAGAAGCAGAAGAATACCACTGCTGCTGCGAACAGAATGATGTACAACGGCTGGCTTGGAGCCAGTGCCTGGGACACGTCGCTGAGCCACTCCATACCTTCGCCCTGACCAAACCACTGCCCCAGCGACGCTGGGAAGAGCAGAATGGAGGAAGCGAAAATGGGCGGGATAACACCCGCCATGTTCACTTTCAAAGGCAAGTGACTGGACTGCTGGGCAAAAACCCGACGGCCTTGCTGCCGCTTTGCGTAGTTGATGGTCAGGCGTCGCTGCCCACGCTCCATGAAGACCACGAAGCCAACCACAGCAATAGCAAGAATACCGATACCCAAAACGACCAACAGACTCATTTCGCCGTTACGAGCCTGCTCCAGAGTCTGACCTATTGCACCAGGAAGCCCTGCGACAATACCTGCAAAGATCAGCAGGGAGATGCCGTTACCGACACCTCGCTCAGTAATCTGTTCACCCAGCCACATCATGAAGACCGCACCACTTACGAAAGAGACTACCGCCACAAAATGGAAGCTGAAGCTATCGTTAAAGGTGACGCCTTGCGATGCCAACCCGACAGAAATACCAAAGCCCTGAACCAGAGCCAAGATAACCGTGCCATACCGCGTGTACTGGCTAATCTTTCGACGTCCAGCCTCGCCCTCTTTCTTCAGCTGCTCAAGCTGCGGACTTACCGCCGTCATGAGCTGCATGATAATCGAGGCAGAGATATACGGCATGATACCGAGAGCGAAGATACTCATGCGCTCAAGCGCACCACCGGAAAACATGTTGAACATACTCAGGATAGTACCCTGATTCTGCTCAAACAGTGCTGCCAATCGGTCTGGGTTAATACCTGGCACCGGAATATGGGCACCGATCCGGTACACCAACAATGCCAGGAAAACAAACCAGAGCCGCGATCGCAGCTCTGCCAGTCCTTTTCCCGCGCCCGCAGGCAATGATGCGTTCTTGGCCATTTAGTCCTCGACTCGCCTTAGTCTTCGACTTTGCCACCCGCGGCAGAAATTGCCTCGCGCGCGCCTTTGGTTACCCGAAGTCCTTTCACGGTTACTGCGCGGTCAAGCTCGCCCGACAGGATAACCTTGGCTTCGCGAATTTCGTCGCGGATGATGTCGGCCTTCTTAAGCGCCGCCAGATCCACAATATCGCCTTCAACCTTCGCAAGCTCGTTCAGACGAATCTCGGCAACATAGCGCTGTTGGCGCGATGTAAAGCCAAACTTCGGCAGACGTCGAGCCAAAGGCTGCTGGCCACCTTCAAAACCAGGGGCAACGCTACCACCGGAACGGGCTTTTAGACCCTTGTGGCCGCGGCCACCGGTTTTACCGAAACCACTACCGATACCACGACCAACGCGCTTAGCGGCAGGACGTGAACCGGGCTCTGGACTAAGTTCGTTTAGACGCATCTTAGTTCTCCTCAACCCGAACCAGGTAGTTCACCCGGTTGATCATGCCGCGCATGGAAGGTGTATCTTCCACTTCTACGGTATGACCGATTTTACGAAGACCCAGGCCCTTCACACAAAGTTTGTGCTTAGGCTGGCAGCCAATCGGGCTGCGGGTCAGAGTTACTTTGATCGTTTTTGCGTTCGCCATGACTTCAACCCAGAATCTCTTCGACGGATTTACCGCGCTTGGCTGCGATATCTTCAGGCGCTTGAGTTGCCTGGAGACCCTTGATGGTGGAACGTACTACGTTCACCGGGTTGGTAGACCCGTAACACTTGGACAGTACGTTCTGAACACCCGCAACCTCAAGCACTGCACGCATCGCACCACCGGCGATGATACCTGTACCTTCAGAGGCCGGCTGCATGTACACCTTGGAACCACCATGCTGGGCTCGCACTGCGTACTGCAAGGTCGTGCCATCTAGCGGCACATCTACCATGTTCTTACGTGCAGCTTCCATTGACTTCTGGATAGCGACCGGCACTTCACGAGCCTTGCCGCGGCCAAAGCCAACGCGTCCTTTTCCGTCACCAACAACGCTCAGCGCGGTGAACGCGAAAACGCGACCGCCCTTAACTACTTTGGCAACGCGATTGACCTGAACCAGCTTTTCCTGGAGCTCAGGCGCCTTCTGATCGTTAACGCTCATCTTCTCCACCTCTTAGAATTGCAAGCCAGCTTCACGGGCTGCGTCGGCCAAAGCCTGCACACGACCATGATAACGGTAACCGGAGCGGTCAAAAGCGACCTGCTCAACACCTGCCGCCTTGGCGCGCTCAGCAATCAGCTGACCAACCTTTTTGGCGGCGTCCACGTTACCGGTTGCACCCTGGCGCAATTCCTTATCCAACGTGGATGCAGTGGCTAAAACCTGACTGCCATCTGCTGTCGTAACCTGGGCGTACATATGACGCGGGGTGCGGTGAACGCACAAGCGTGTCGTACCCAGTTCACGGATCTTCATGCGCACTTTGCGTGCGCGACGCAATCTTTCGTTATTCGCGCTCATAGTCCCGCCTTATTTCTTCTTGGCTTCTTTACGTCTTACCTGCTCATCCGCATACCGTACACCTTTGCCTTTGTAAGGCTCGGGCGGACGGAACGCGCGGATTTCCGCAGCGACGTGGCCAACCTGTTGCTTGTCGATACCGCGAATAACTACTTCCGTATTGGTCGGAGTTTCAACGGTAATCCCCTCGGGCAGCTCATACTCAACCGGGTGAGAAAAACCCAGCGTCAGATTAAGCTTCTTACCTTGCGCCTGGGCCCGGTAACCTACACCGATAAGCTGGAGCTTACGCTCGAAGCCTGCGGATACACCGGTCACCATGTTGCTGACCAGCGCGCGGGTTGTTCCTGCAAGAGCGCGGGACTGTTGGGCACCATCACGGGCAGCAAAGCGAAGAATATTCTCTTCCTGCTTTACTTCCACCGCCTGGTGAATTGAAAACTCAAGTGCTCCTTTGGAGCCCTTTACACTAATTTCCTGTCCGTTCAGCTTAACCTCAACACCGGAAGGCAGCACGACAGGATTATTGGCAACCCTGGACATGTGATTCTCCTAGAATACGGTGCAGATGACTTCGCCACCCACGCCAGCAGCTCGTGCGGCGCGGTCTGTCATTACGCCCTTAGACGTAGAGACAATCGCGACTCCCAAACCACCGGATACTTTCGGCAGTTCCCCGGTGCCCTTGTACTGGCGCAGACTTGGACGGCTAACCCGCTTAATCTGCTCAATAACAGGCTTGCCACCGAAGTACTTGAGCGTGATTGTAAGCTCAGGCTTTACATCGGCTGAAACGGAAAAATCTCCCACGTAACCTTCGTCCTTAAGGACTTGGGCCACAGAGATCTTCATCTTTGAAGAGGGCATCGTAACGTCTGTCTTCGATGCCATCTGGGCGTTGCGTATACGGGTTACCATATCCGCAAGCGTGTCTTGCATACTCATTGGTATGAGGCTCCTAATCTTTTTAGTTGTGCAGCGGCTTGCCGCACCGCTTACCAACAGGCACCTGACCGAAGCCAGGCAACCTATCTTACCAGCTTGACTTAGTCAGACCCGGAACGTCACCACGCATGCCGTATTCGCGGAGTTTAATCCGTGAAAGCTCGAACTTGCGTAGAACGCCGTGAGGGCGACCAGTTACCTGGCAACGATTACGAAGACGCGAAGGGGAAGCATCGCGAGGAAGCTGTTGCAACTTCATCTGTGCGTTCCAACGGTCATCATCGCTGGTATTCGGGTTCTTGATAATCGCCTTGAGCTCAGCACGCTTCGCTGCAAATTTTGCAACGGTTTGCTCGCGCTTGAGCTCACGGTTCTTCATGGAAACCTTAGCCATTACTCTCGTTCCTTATTTCTTGAACGGAAAGCCGAAAGCCCTTAACAGCTCACGTCCTTCATCGTCGGTATCGGCACTGGTGGTAATGGTGATATCCAGACCACGGATCTTGTCGACTTTGTCGTACTCGATCTCAGGAAAGATAATCTGCTCACGCACACCCATGCTGTAGTTACCGCGCCCGTCAAAGGACTTGGGATTCAGACCACGGAAGTCACGAATGCGGGGAACCGCAATGTGAACCAGGCGATCAAAGAAATCCCACATACGCTCACCGCGCAGGGTAACTTTGCAACCAATCGGCCAACCTTCACGGATTTTAAAACCCGCTACGGATTTACGCGCCAACGTAACAACCACTTTTTGACCTGCCAGGCGTTCTAGATCTGCCACAGCATTCTCAATCAGTTTCTTGTCACCGACCGCTTCGCCGACACCCATGTTCAGGGTAATCTTTTCGATACGCGGCACCTGCATGATGTTCGTGTAGCTGAACTCTTTCTGCAGGGCGGGTACCACTTCCTTGCCGTACTGATCTTTCATATTAAGCATCGTAACCACCACCGCTTACTGGTTATCGACAGCTTCTTTCGTAGCTTTGAAGATCCGAGATTTCGCGCCGTCTTCCGTAATCTGGAAGCCAACACGACCGGCTTTACCGGTCTGCGGATTAAAAATAGCCACGTTGGAAGCCTGGATAGGTGCTTCTTTTTCGACGATGCCACCAGGGGTGCCCAGCATCGGGTTCGGCTTGGTGTGCTTCTTCATCATATTGATGCCGGAAACAATTACCTTACCGTCGTCCTGAACTTTCAGAACTTTACCACGTTTGCCTTTGTCTTTCCCCGTAGTGACGATTACTTCGTCATCTCGTTTGATCTTTTTCATAACCGGCCTCTGGTCCTTTAAAGTACTTCGGGTGCCAGTGAGATAATTTTCATGAACTTTTCATTTCGCAGCTCACGGGTAACCGGTCCGAAGATACGGGTACCAATAGGTGCGTCCTGGTTGTTCAGAAGTACCGCCGCGTTACCGTCAAAGCGGATCAGCGACCCGTCGGGACGGCGAACACCCTTGCGGGTGCGCACCACGACAGCTTTAAGTACCTGGCCTTTTTTCACTTTGCCGCGGGGGATGGCTTCCTTAACGGTTACCTTTATGACGTCCCCTACGCTGGCATATCGCCTGTGTGAACCGCCCAGGACCTTGATGCACATCACCTGACGCGCACCGCTGTTATCCGCGACTTCAAGCATTGTCTGAGTCTGAATCATGGTTGTTCTCCGGGCGTCTTACACCTTGGATGCATGTTCAGTGACTTCCATCAGGGCCCAGCTTTTGGTCTTAGAGACCGGGCGGGTTTCCTGAATGGTCACAGTGTCACCGATATTGCACTGGTTGCTCTCATCGTGAGCGTGGATCTTGGTTGAACGCTTCATGTACTTACCGTACAGAGGGTGCTTCACCTGACGCTCGACCAACACCACGATGGATTTCTCCATCTTGTTGCTCACGACCTTTCCGCTCAGAGTTCTGGCAGTTTGGGTAGCTTCGGTCATGTCACTGTCCTGCCTTTTCGTTCAATACTGTTTTCACGCGAGCAATATCACGCTTCACCCCTGGGAGGAGATGAGACTGATTCAGCTGACCCGTCGCTTTACGCATGCGCAGGTTGAACTGCTCCTTCAGGAGGCCGATCAGATCTTGCTTCAGCTCCTCGGCTGACTTTGCACGCAGCTCTGTTGCTTTAATCACATCACCGTCCTCGTTACAAAGGTGGTCTGTACCGGCAATTTGGCAGCAGCCAGAGTGAAAGCTTCACGCGCGATATCTTCAGCCACGCCTTCCATCTCGTAGAGCATGCGGCCCGGCTGAATTTCAGCCACCCAATACTCGACAGAACCTTTACCTTTACCCATACGAACTTCCAGGGGTTTGCCAGTAATCGGCTTATCCGGGAAGACGCGAATCCAGATCTTACCACCCCGCTTGATCTTACGGGTCATGGTACGACGTGCGGCTTCAATCTGACGCGCAGTTATACGCCCGCGACTGGTCGCCTTCAATCCGTATTCACCGAAGCTCACCTTGTTAGCGCGGTGAGCAAGACCGGTGTTACGGCCTTTCATTACCTTGCGAAATTTGGTGCGTTTTGGTTGCAGCATAAGAGTGCCCCTTTACTTAGAACCTTTTTTCCCAGAGGCTTTCTTGTCAGCACGGACTTGTTCCATACCACCAAGAATCTCACCTTTGAAGATCCATACCTTGACGCCGATTACGCCGTAAGTGGTATGCGCTTCGTAGGTTGCGTAATCAATATCTGCACGCAGTGTGTGCAGCGGAACACGACCTTCGCGATACCACTCGGAACGGGCAATTTCAGCTCCCCCGAGACGACCGCCAACCTGAATCTTGATACCCTTGGCTCCCTGGCGCATGGCATTCTGAACCGCGCGCTTCATAGCACGACGGAACATCACACGACGCTCCAGCTGGCCGGCAACGTTTTGCGCTACCAGGCGGGCATCCAAATCCGGCTTGCGGACTTCTTCAATGTTGATGTGGACGGGCACGCCCATCATTGCGCCGACTTCACGACGCAGACGATCAACATCTTCACCCTTCTTACCGATAACAATACCGGGGCGGGCAGTATGAATCGTGATACGGGCGTTCTGAGCAGGGCGCTCGATCACAATCTTGCTGACAGACGCCTTTACCAGACGCTTGTCAAGGAATTCGCGAACCTGAATGTCGTTCAACAGGTTTTTTGCGTATTCCTTTTTATCGGCATACCAGACTGAGTTGTGCTCTTTAATCACACCCAGGCGGAAGCCGATCGGATTTACTTTATGACCCATCTGAGCATCTCCTACTTGTCGGCGACCTTGACGGTGATATGGCAGGTGCGCTTCATAATTCTATCAGCGCGCCCCTTGGCTCGAGCTTTGATCCGCTTGAGCGTCGGGCCTTCATCCACCATCACAGTGGAAACCCGCAATTCGTCAACGTCCAGACCTTCGTTATGCTCAGCGTTAGCAATGGCTGACTCAAGAGCTTTCTTGATAATCACCGCTGCTTTCTTCGGGCTGAAAGTCAGAATGTTCAGGGCGTCCTCAACAGCCTTGCCGCGGACCTGGTCGGCGACAAGACGTGCTTTCTGAGCTGAGAGGCGAGCGCCCTTATACTTGGCTGCTACTTCCATTTCTATTCCCCTCACAATCAGCGTTTAGCTTTCTTGTCGGCCGCATGGCCACGATAAGTGCGCGTTGCCGCGAACTCACCCAGTTTATGCCCGACCATATCTTCGGTGACATAAACCGGCACGTGCTGCTTGCCGTTGTGGACTGCAATGGTCAGGCCTACGAACTCTGGGAAGATCGTCGAACGACGCGACCAGGTTTTGATCGGTCGCTTGTCGTTTACTTCCAGAGCTGCCTCGACCTTCTTCAACAGATGCAGGTCTATAAAAGGACCTTTCTTTAAAGAACGTGGCACAGCATTTACCTCTATGTAGTCGTTTACTTGGCTGAACGACGACGCACTATCATTTTATCAGTACGCTTGTTCTTACGAGTCTTATGCCCTTTGGTCGGAACACCCCACGGAGTAACCGGGTGACGTCCGCCAGAGGTGCGCCCTTCACCACCACCATGCGGGTGGTCAACTGGGTTCATAGCAACACCACGTACTGTTGGACGCTTGCCACGCCAACGTGATGCACCCGCTTTGCCAAGCCGCTTGAGACTATGCTCACTGTTGGATACTTCACCCAACGTGGCACGACAGTCTACAAGCACCTTACGCATTTCACCTGAACGCAGGCGGATAGTCGCATAAGCGCCTTCCCGAGCAACCAGCTGTACGGATGCGCCCGCAGAGCGAGCCAGCTGTGCACCTTTGCCAGGCTTGAGCTCAACGCAATGAATCACAGAACCCACTGGGATATTCCGCAGCGGCAATGTGCTTCCCACCTTAATAGGCGCGTCGATTCCTGAGCGCACAGGCTCGCCAATCTGCATACCTTTGGGAGCGATAATGTAACGGCGCTCGCCATCGGCATACTTGATCAGCGCAATGTGCGCAGTGCGGTTAGGATCATATTCAATGCGCTCGATTGTCGCAGGAATACCATCCTTAGTCCGCTTAAAATCAATAATACGGTAGTGTTGTTTATGTCCACCACCAACATGACGGGTTGTAATGCGGCCTGCGTTATTACGGCCACCCGACTTGCTTTGAGATTCGACCAACGGTTCGTAAGGGCGCCCTTTGTGCAAATCCGGGTTGTAAAGCTTTACAACGTGACGGCGTCCGGCAGATGTTGGTTTGGTTTTGACGATCGGCATATTACGACCCCTTTACCTTATTCCACATCCAGAAAATCGATGTCCTGACCTTCAGCCAGCTTTACGTAAGCCTTACGAATGTCATTACGCTTGCCGAACCCGCGGGCGGTGCGTTTAAGCTTGCCCTTACGATTCAGAACCTGAACACCTTCTACGGTGACGTTGAACAGTTGCTCAACAGCCTTTTTGATCTCCGGCTTAGTCGCATCCGGGGCTACCCGAAAGACTACCTGACCATGCTCGGCTACCAGAGAGGCCTTCTCCGATACGTGAGGCCCAAGAAGGACCTTATAAATACGTTCCTGATTCATCCCAGCATCTCCTCGATCTTCTTCAGAGCGGGAACAGTAACCACGACCTTCTCGAAGGCAACCAGGCTAACCGGGTCCAAGCCCGCAACATCACGCACATCGACGTGAGGAACGTTGCGAGAAGCCAAGTGCAGGTTCTGCTCGACGCTTTCAGTCAGAATAAGGGCATTTGAAAGACCCATATCTGCCATCTTAGAAGTGAAGGCCTTGGTTTTTGGCGTGTCGATTTCAAAATCGTCAACCAGAACCAAGCGCTCTTGACGAACCAGTTCAGAGAAAATGGAGCACATCGCGGCGCGGTACATCTTACGGTTGACTTTTTGTTCGAAACCACGGGGCTTCGCCGCAAAAGTAACACCACCGGAACGCCAGATCGGGCTTCGAATGGTACCCGCACGTGCGCGGCCTGTACCCTTCTGACGCCATGGCTTCTTACCACCACCTCTGACTTCTGAACGGGTCTTCTGAGCCTTGGTTCCCTGACGGCCGGCTGCCATATATGCAGTAACCACCTGGTGAACCAGCGACTCGTTAAAATCTTTGGCAAATGCAGCGTCGGAAACAGAGATTCCCTTGCCACTACCTGTAATAGTCAATTCCATCGAACCGCTCCTCAGGCTTTAAGTGCAGGCTTGATGACAACATCACCGCCAGTTGCGCCAGGTACGGCACCACTAATCAGCAGGAGGTTGCGCTCGGCGTCGACACGGACAACTTTAAGGTTCTGCACGGTTACTTGCGCATTACCCATCTGGCCCGCCATCTTTTTGCCCTTGAATACCTTGCCCGGAGTCTGGTTCTGACCAATAGAACCCGGAGCACGATGCGAAAGGGAGTTGCCATGCGTTGCGTCTTGCATGGCGAAGTTCCAGCGCTTTACGCCGCCCTGAAACCCTTTACCCTTGGACTGACCAGTAGCATCAACTGCCTGACCGTCTTCAAAAACGGTCGCAGTAATCTCACCACCTGCGGCAAGGTCTTCACCTTCACCATCTGCCAGACGAAATTCCCACATTCCCCGACCGGCTTCTACGCCAGCCTTAGCGAAATGACCTGCCTCGCCTTTAGTAACACGGGAAGCGCGACGCACACCCACAGTTACTTGAACGGCGCGATAGCCATCGCTCTCAAGGGTCTTGAGTTGTGTAATGCGGTTGGGCTCAACCTCAATTACTGTGACAGGCAGCGCCTGCCCATCTTCCGTAAAAATACGGGTCATACCAGCCTTACGGCCGACAATACCAATTGCCATGTTTCACCTCTAAGTGTACGGGGCTCTCACCCTCTATGGCCTTAGGACAGTTACACAGGTTAATACCGGGCGGTATTAACCGAGGCTAATCTGAACGTCTACACCTGCTGCCAGGTCTAGTTTCATCAAAGCATCTACTGTCTTTTCCGTTGGCTCGACAATGTCAAGCAAACGCTTATGAGTACGAATTTCATACTGGTCGCGCGCGTCTTTGTTAACGTGCGGTGAAACCAGGATTGTGTACTTTTCCTTCCGCGTCGGCAGAGGGATAGGCCCACGCACTTGAGCGCCGGTCCGCTTAGCGGTATCGACAATCTCCTGCGTCGACTGGTCGATAAGGCGATAATCAAACGCCTTCAACCGGATTCGTATCTTTTGGCTTTGCATGATGCACCAAACTCCACTCGTAGCAGCTACTAACTAGTTAGCCGACCTTCAAAAAAAGGAGCCGCATTGTATGCATAATACCCAACCCTGTCAACAACCATAGTTATTGGCGGAATCGGGAGAAGCGGTTGCGACTGAAACGGAAAAAGGGGCTGGTCAAGCCAGCCCCTCTCCCTGATGCAACGAGCAAATTACTCGAGGATCTTTGCGACTACGCCGGCACCAACGGTACGGCCGCCTTCGCGAATCGCGAAGCGCAGGCCATCTTCCATGGCAATCGGAGCAATCAACGTCACTTCCATCTTCACGTTATCGCCTGGCATAACCATTTCCACGCCTTCCGGCAGTTCACAGGAACCAGTTACGTCAGTGGTACGGAAGTAGAACTGTGGACGATAGCCTTTGAAGAACGGAGTATGGCGACCACCTTCGTCCTTGCTCAGCACATACACTTCACACTCAAACTTGGTGTGCGGCTTGATGCTGCCCGGCTTACACAGTACCTGACCACGCTCAACGTCATCACGCTTGGTGCCACGCAGCAGTACGCCTACGTTCTCACCAGCACGACCTTCGTCAAGCAGCTTACGGAACATCTCAACGCCGGTGCAGACTGTCTTGACGGTATCCTTGATACCAACAATCTCAACTTCCTCACCAACCTTAACGATACCGCGCTCTACACGACCGGTCACAACCGTACCACGGCCGGAGATAGAGAACACGTCCTCAATCGGCAGCAGGAACGGAAGATCGATCGCACGATCTGGCTCAGGAATATACGAATCCAGGGCTTCTACCAGCTTCTTAACAGCGGTAGTACCCATTTCGTTATCATCTTTACCCTGCAGTGCCATCAAGGCAGAACCGGTGATGATCGGCGTGTCGTCACCCGGGAAGTCATACGCGGCCAACAGCTCGCGAACTTCCATCTCTACCAGCTCCAGCAGCTCCTCATCATCAACCATGTCCGCTTTGTTCAGGAACACAACGATGTAAGGAACACCCACCTGACGAGACAGCAGGATGTGCTCACGCGTCTGCGGCATAGGGCCGTCAGCTGCGGAACAAACCAGAATCGCACCGTCCATCTGTGCCGCACCCGTGATCATGTTTTTAACATAGTCAGCGTGGCCCGGGCAGTCTACGTGTGCGTAGTGGCGTTCCGGTGAATCATACTCAACGTGGGAGGTCGCGATGGTAATACCACGCGCACGCTCTTCCGGTGCGTTATCGATCTGATCGAATGCACTCGCAGAACCCGTACCCCAAACTTCGTGACATACACGGGTCAGAGCAGCGGTCAGAGTCGTCTTACCATGGTCTACGTGACCAATAGTGCCCACGTTCAGGTGCGGCTTTTTACGTTCGAATTTAGATTTAGACACAGTTACACCTCTTCCTGTTACTTAAGTCCTGGGTATCAACCCTTTTTAATGATTGCTTCGGCGATGTTGTTCGGCGCTTCCGCGTACCGCGAAAACTCCATTGCGTAAGACGCACGGCCCTGTGTCGCAGAGCGCAGGTCAGTCGCATACCCAAACATTTCCGACAACGGAACTTCGGCATTCACAGTCTTGCCGGCTGGACCGTCTTCCATACCCTGAATAAGGCCGCGACGGCGATTCAAATCGCCTACCACGTCACCCATGTAATCTTCAGGTGTTACAACCTCTACCTTCATCATCGGCTCAAGTAGAGCCGGGTTCGCTTCCAGCGCGCCTTTTTTCATCGCCATGGAGCCCGCGACCTTGAACGCCATTTCGTTGGAGTCCACGTCGTGGTACGAACCGTCGTACAAGGTTGCCTTGATACCCAGCAGCGGATAGCCGGCCAAACAGCCGTTCTGCATCTGCTCCGAGATACCCTGCTGAACCGCCGGGATGTATTCCTTGGGAACAGCGCCGCCGACGATTTCGTTTACAAAGATAAAGTTCTCGCCATCTTCCACATCAAGCGGCAGCGGATCAATCCTGACTTTAACGTGACCATATTGACCACGACCACCGGACTGACGAACGAACTTGCCCTCGACGTCTACAGATTTGCGGATACACTCACGGTACGCAACCTGCGGCTTACCAATGTTTGCCTCTACCTTGAACTCGCGACGCATACGATCGACAAGAATATCCAGGTGAAGCTCACCCATACCAGAAATAATCGTCTGGCCGGTTTCTTCATCGCTACGCACACGGAAAGACGGATCTTCCTGAGCCAATTTGCCCAAGGCTACGCCCATCTTTTCCTGATCTGCCTTGGAGTTAGGCTCAACCGCAACCGAGATAACCGGCTCCGGGAACTCCATACGCTCAAGGATGATCTTGTGATTTTCGTCGCACAAGGTGTCGCCGGTGGTCACGTTCTTCAGACCGATTGCCGCAGCAATGTCACCCGCGAGAACTTCCTTGATTTCTTCCCGGTCGTTAGCATGCATCTGAACCATACGGCCCACACGCTCTTTCTTGCCTTTAACCGAGTTGTACACCGCGTTACCTGATTCCAGAGTACCGGAATACACACGGAAGAACGTCAAAGAACCCACAAATGGATCTGTGGCAATCTTGAACGCCAGCGCCGCGAACGGTGCCTTATCATCAACCGGGCGTGTCTCCTCGGTACCATCTTCGTCTACTTCACCGCGGATGGCTTTAACTTCATCCGGAGCCGGCAAGTATTCGATAACAGCATCCAGCACTGCCTGAACACCCTTGTTCTTGAAGGCTGAACCACAGCAGGCAAGAACGATTTCGTTAGCAATAGTACGCGCACGAAGACCTTTCTTGATTTCTTCCAGGGTCAGCTCACCTTCTTCAAGGTACTTCACCATGTACTCGTCATTGGCTTCCGCTGCTGCCTCGACCAAGAACTCACGATACTTGGCAACTTCGTCTGCCATATCTTCAGGAATATCGCCTAGCTCGTAGGTCATCCCCTGATCGTCGCCGTTCCAGTAAATCGCTTTCATGCGAAGTAGATCGACAACACCGTTGAAGTTCTCTTCAGCTCCAATCGGTAGCTGCAATGGAACCGGTGTAGCACCCAGGCGCTTCTTGATCTGCGCTACTACACGCAGAAAATCTGCACCTGCACGGTCCATTTTATTAACGAACACCATGCGGGGAACTTCGTACTTATTCGCCTGACGCCATACGGTTTCAGACTGCGGCTCAACGCCGGAAGACCCACAGAAAACAACGACAGCGCCGTCGAGCACACGCAAGGAGCGCTCAACTTCGATGGTGAAATCTACGTGCCCCGGGGTATCAATAACGTTGATACGGTGCTCGTCAAACTGCTTGTCCATACCCTGCCAGAAGGTGGTAACAGCAGCGGAGGTAATAGTTATACCCCGCTCCTGCTCCTGGGCCATCCAGTCAGTAGTAGATGCGCCATCATGGGTTTCACCCATCTTGTGGCTACGACCGGTGTAATAAAGAATACGCTCGGTCGTGGTGGTTTTGCCCGCATCCACGTGTGCAACGATACCAATGTTTCTGTAACGTTTAATCGGAGTTTTGCGTGCCACTGTATAAACCTCGGCTGATTAGAAACGGAAGTGAGAGAACGCCTTATTGGCTTCTGCCATACGGTGTACGTCTTCACGCTTCTTAACAGCGGAGCCTTTGCTGTCAGCGGCGTCAAGAATTTCACCTGCCAGACGCTGCGCCATGGACTTCTCGCCGCGCTTCCGTGAAAATTCTACGAGCCAGCGCATAGCCAGCGCGTTCTGACGGGAAGGCCGTACTTCTACTGGCACCTGGTAAGTAGCGCCACCCACACGACGGGATTTAACCTCAACCATCGGCTGAATGTTCTCCAGGGCCTTCTCGAACATCTCGATCGGCTCTTCCGTAGATTTCTCGGCAACGATTGTCAGAGCGCCGTACACAATACGCTCTGCAACAGCCTTCTTACCGCTCTCCATCACGTGGTTGATAAACTTGGCAAGACGCGCACTGCCGAATTTAGGATCCGGGATAATTTCCCGTTTAGCTGCAACTCTTCTTCTAGGCATCGATAAGCCCTTATTTAATTAAAAGGTCTTCAGGAACCCCTGAGATAGCCATACGCTACTCAGCCTTACTCTTACCGTTCTGACAAGCAACGATAAAAGACACCCGCTCGGGATATCAGGACTTGGGACGTTTTGTACCGTACTTGGAGCGACCCTGCTTACGGTTCTGTACACCCTGGGTGTCCAGTGTTCCGCGAACAGTGTGATAACGCACACCCGGAAGGTCTTTTACTCGACCACCACGGATAAGCACTACACTGTGCTCCTGAAGGTTATGACCTTCACCACCAATGTATGAGGAAACCTCGAAGCCGTTGGTCAGACGAACACGACACACTTTACGCAGTGCTGAGTTCGGCTTCTTCGGCGTTGTGGTATACACACGAGTGCATACGCCACGGCGCTGAGGACATGCCTGAAGAGCAGGAACATCGCTCTTGGCTACCTTGCGTTTACGAGGCTTACGCACCAACTGATTAATCGTTGCCATGTAAGCAAACTCCAAAAAACCAAATCAATGAAACTTACCCCCAATAAAGGGGGTAAAATTAAGGGTCGCAAGTTTAAGCCCGCGACCCCGGACAGTCAAGACGACTGTACTCTTTTTAACCACCTCCGCGTAAGTAACTACACGGAGACGGCCCGCTAACCTCAACCTCCGCGGTTGAGTTCTGCGCTCAGAGCTTCTTCAACGTCGGCCGCAGTAACGCCCTGCTCTTCCAGCTCACGTTTACGACGACGCTCGGCGTGATAAGCCAAACCAGTTCCCGCAGGAATCAGTCGACCAACCACCACGTTTTCTTTCAGGCCGCGCAGGTAGTCACGCTTGCCTGTCACCGCGCCTTCGGTAAGTACACGGGTTGTTTCCTGGAACGAAGCCGCCGAGATAAACGACTCAGTCGCCAGAGAGGCCTTGGTAATACCCAACAGCAAACGCTCGAACCGAGCCGGCTCTTTATCAGCTACATCCGCTGCTTCGTTGGCTTCCAGCACCCTGTTAATTTCTACAGAATCGCCAGAAATCATCTGGGTATCGCCAGGATCGGTGATTTCTACCTTGCGCAGCATCTGACGAACAATCACTTCAATGTGCTTGTCGTTGATTACTACACCCTGCAGGCGATACACGTCCTGGATTTCGTTGGTAATGTACTTGGCCAACGCAACCACTCCCAACAACCGCAATATGTCATGCGGGTTGGACGGCCCATCAGAAATTACCTCGCCCTTCTCAACGGTTTCGCCTTCGAATACGTTCATCTGGCGATGTTTGGGAATCAGAACCTCATAAGGGTCTGAATCTTTCGGACTGATTACCAAGCGCTTCTTACCCTTGGTTTCCTTACCGAAAGAAATCATGCCGCTGATCTCGGCAAGAATCGACGATTCTTTCGGTCGACGCGCCTCGAACAGATCGGCGACCCTTGGCAGACCACCCGTGATATCACGGGTTTTAGAGCTCGCCTGAGGAATACGTGCAACCACGTCACCCAGTTCGATACGAGCACCATTGGCCATTGTTACCAGGGCGTTCGCCGGCATGAAGAAGATTGCCGCACCACCACCCGGAAGATCAACGTCATTACCTGACTCATCAATCATCTGGATTGCCGGGCGAATATCTTTACCTGCCGCCGGACGTTCCTTCGGGTCAATGATTTCCATGGTCGACAGGCCGGTAAGCTCGTCGGTCTGGGTACGTACAGTAATGCCCTGATCCATGTTGACGAACTGGGCCGTACCTTCCGCTTCCGCGATGATTGGGTGAGTGTGTGGATCCCATTTGGCAACCACAACACCAGCCTCAACTGCATCACCGTGCTTCACAGAAAGCACCGCACCATAGGGGAGCTTGTACCACTCGCGCTCACGTCCTTGATCGTCGGCGATCGCCAGCGCAGAGGAACGCGAAATAACAACCAGTGAACCGTCTGTTTTCTCAAGCGATTTCAGGTTATGCAGACGTACCGTACCGCCATGCTTGACCTGGATGCTATCAACAGCAGACGCCCGGCTCGCAGCACCACCAATGTGGAACGTACGCATGGTGAGCTGGGTACCCGGCTCACCAATGGACTGGGCAGCGATAACACCCACAGCCTCACCAACGTTTACACGATGGCCCCGAGCAAGATCACGACCGTAGCACTTGGAACAGATGCCATGACGGGTCTCACAGGTGATCGCAGAGCGCACCCAAACCTCGTCCACACCAGCACCCTCAAGGGCCTCAATCATTTTCTCGTCCAGCAGCGTGCCGGAAGGAACAACAGCATTATCTTTGTCTATAGGAGTAAACGCATCCCGGGCAGTCACACGACCCAGCACACGAGCACCCAGAGGCACAACCACGTCGCCGCCTTCGATGTGCGGCGTCATCAGCAAGCCTTCTTCGGTGCCGCAATCTACTTCGGTAACAACCAGGTCCTGAGACACATCAACCAAGCGACGCGTCAGATAACCGGAGTTAGCGGTCTTCAATGCCGTATCAGCCAGACCCTTACGGGCACCGTGAGTCGAGATAAAGTACTGAAGTACGTTCAAGCCTTCACGGAAGTTGGCGGTGATTGGCGTCTCGATGATTGAGCCATCTGGCTTGGCCATCAAACCACGCATACCAGCCAACTGGCGAATCTGGGCTGCCGAGCCACGAGCACCGGAATCGGCCATCATATACACGGAGTTAAACGACTCCTGCATGAGATCTTCGCCATCTTCACCTTTGACTGGCTTGCCGTCGGAACCAATGACCTTCTCTTTGGCGAGGCGCTCCATCATGGCCTTCGAAACCTTGTCGTTTGCGCGCGACCAGATATCGATAACCTTGTTGTACTTCTCACCCTGGGTCAGCAGACCCGACGCGTACTGGGACTCGATATCCTTTACTTCCTGGGAAGCAGCATCTACCAGTTCATACTTCTCTGGCGGGATTTCGAAGTCGTTGAAGCCGATCGAAATACCGGAAACCGTCGCGTAGTGGTAGCCCATATACATGAGCTGATCCGCGAAGATAACCGTTTCTTTCAGCCCGGCATCCCGGTAGCAGGTATTGATCAGGTTCGAGATTGCTTTCTTGACCATTGGCTTGTTAACCAGGTCATAGGAAAGGCCGTCTGGAACAATGTCAAACAGCAAAGCGCGACCAACCGTGGTGTCCACGATCTTGTACTCTTCGGTACGCTCGCCGCTTTCCAGTATGGCTACTTCCTTTACCCGCACCTTAACAATAGCCTGCAGATCTACCTGGCCGGCACCGTATGCACGGTGAGCTTCTTTGACATCGGCAAATACCATGCCCTCACCAAGCGCACTCTTACGCTCACGAGTCATGTAGTAGAGACCAAGTACAACGTCCTGAGACGGCACGATGATAGGCTCACCGTTTGCAGGCGACAGGATGTTGTTGGTAGACATCATCAGCGCACGGGCTTCGAGCTGGGCTTCCAGAGTCAGCGGTACGTGTACCGCCATCTGGTCACCGTCGAAGTCGGCGTTGTAAGCCGCACACACAAGCGGGTGCAACTGAATGGCCTTACCTTCAATCAGTACCGGCTCAAACGCCTGAATGCCCAAGCGGTGCAGAGTCGGTGCGCGGTTTAGCATGATCGGGTGCTGACGAATAACCTCATCCAGGATATCCCAGACAACACCCTCTTCACGCTCAACCATTTTCTTGGCGGCTTTGATGGTCGTGGCCAGGCCACGATGCTCAAGCTTGGAGAAAATAAACGGCTTGAACAGCTCAAGTGCCATTTTCTTCGGCAGTCCACACTGGTGCAGGCGCAAATAAGGCCCCACAACAATAACGGAACGGCCGGAATAGTCGACTCGCTTACCCAGCAAGTTCTGACGGAAACGACCCTGCTTGCCCTTGATCATGTCTGCCAGGGATTTAAGCGGGCGCTTGTTGGTGCCAGTGATGGCACGACCACGACGACCGTTATCCAACAGGGCGTCTACTGCCTCCTGCAGCATGCGCTTTTCGTTACGCACGATGATGTCCGGAGCATTCAGCTCAAGCAGACGCTTGAGACGGTTGTTCCGGTTGATTACCCGACGATACAGATCGTTCAGATCCGACGTCGCGAATCGACCACCATCCAGCGGAACCAGCGGACGCAGATCCGGCGGCAGAACCGGAAGCACGGTCATCACCATGTCACCCGGCTTGTTGCCGGAATACAGGAATGCCTCAAGTATTTTCAGGCGCTTGCTGAATTTTTTGATCTTGGTCTCGGAGTTGGTCTGAGGAATCTCTTCCCGCAGCGTGTCCACTTGCTCCTGCAGATCAATGGCTTCAAGCAGCTCTTTAACAGCTTCGGCACCCATGCGGGCATCAAACTCGTCACCAAATTCTTCCAGCGCTTCGTAATACTGCTCATCGTTCAGCAACTGTCCACGCTCAAGCGTGGTCATGCCTGGATCGATCACAATGAACGATTCGAAATAAAGCACGCGCTCTATGTCACGCAGCGTCATGTCCAGCATCAAACCGATACGGGACGGCAGTGACTTCAGGAACCATATGTGAGCGACCGGGCTGGCCAACTCAATATGTCCCATGCGTTCACGACGGACGCTTGCCAGTGCAACTTCAACACCACATTTCTCGCAGATCACACCGCGATGTTTGAGGCGCTTGTATTTGCCACACAGGCATTCGTAGTCTTTGATTGGACCGAAAATTTTGGCACAGAAAAGACCGTCACGCTCTGGCTTGAACGTACGGTAGTTAATGGTCTCAGGCTTCTTAACTTCACCAAAGGACCAGGACCGGATCATTTCCGGTGATGCCAGTCCAATACGGATGGCATCAAATTCCTTGCTTTGGTTCTGGCTCTTGAGAAGATTCAGCAAATCTTTCATCAGTAAAAGCTCCGGATGGCGTTAATCTCGGGCGGGCACACGAGGTGCCCGCTCACGCTGCCAAAAACAATTCGGCTCACTCAGATTCCAGCTCGATGTCGATACCCAACGAACGGATCTCCTTAACAAGAACGTTGAAGGACTCCGGCATGCCGGGCTCCATACGATGATCACCATCGACAATGTTCTTGTACATCTTAGTCCGGCCGTTCACGTCATCAGACTTAACGGTGAGCATTTCCTGCAGCGTATACGCTGCGCCGTAAGCCTCAAGGGCCCACACTTCCATCTCACCGAAACGCTGACCACCGAACTGTGCCTTACCACCCAGCGGCTGCTGAGTAACCAGGCTGTATGAGCCGGTGGAACGGGCGTGCATCTTGTCATCGATCAAGTGGTTGAGCTTGAGGATATACATATACCCTACAGTCACCGGACGATCGAAGCGGTCACCTGTGCGGCCGTCGTACAACATGTTCTGCCCCGTTGTGCTGAGACCTGCCAGCTCAAGCATATGCTTGACCTCGGCTTCCTCTGCACCATCAAACACCGGCGTGGCCATGGGAACACCACCGCGCAGGTTGTGGGACATCTCAAGGATTTCCTTGTCACTCAGGGAGTCCAGATCGACCTTGAACACTTCGTCAGAGTGGTTGTAGATCTCATCAAGCAACTTGCGTATCTCTGCAACCTTACGCTGCTCATCCAGCATTCTGCCGATGCGCTCGCCCAGACCTTTTGCTGCCGCACCCAGATGGGTCTCGAGAACCTGACCTACGTTCATCCGCGAGGGAACACCCAGCGGGTTCAGAACGATATCAACGGTATTGCCGAACTCATCATACGGCATATCCTCGATCGGCATCACCGCAGAGATAACACCCTTGTTACCGTGACGGCCCGCCATTTTGTCGCCAGGCTGGATACGACGCTTGATCGCGAGGTAAACCTTAACGATCTTCAGGACGCCTGGCGCAAGATCATCACCCTGCTGCAGCTTGCCCTTTTTATCATCAAAGCGCGCGTCATGTTCTTTCTTGCGCTCCTCAAGCCCCTGCTCAGACTTCTCTAGCAACTCATTCAGGCTCTCGTCCTGCATACGCAGCTTGAACCAGTCTGAACGCGGCAGTTCAGCCAGGTAGCCTTCCTCAAGGTTGGCGCCTTTTTTCAGGCCCGGACCACTGATTACAGACTGACCCTTCAGGGCGTTCAACAGACGCTCAAACGTTGCACCTTCAACGATGCGGTACTCGTCCTTCAAGTCTTTGCGATACTGATTCAGCTGCTCTTTCTCAATGGCTTGAGCACGCTGATCCTTCTCGATACCGTCACGGGTAAAGACCTGTACATCGATAACGGTACCGCGGGTGCCAGTTGGCACACGGGAGGAGGTGTCTTTTACATCAGACGCCTTCTCACCAAAGATGGCTCTCAGGAGCTTTTCCTCCGGGGTCAGCTGGGTTTCACCTTTCGGTGTTACCTTGCCTACCAGAATGTCTCCAGCGCCTACTTCAGCACCTATGTAAACAATACCGGACTCATCCAGCTTGGCCAGTGCGCTCTCACCCACGTTCGGAATGTCCGCGGTGATCTCTTCGCTGCCCAACTTGGTATCACGAGCCACACAGGTCAGTTCCTGAATGTGGATGGTGGTCAGGCGATCTTCCTGCACCACTTTCTCGGAGATAAGGATGGAATCCTCAAAGTTGTAACCGTTCCAGGGCATGAATGCGATACGCATGTTCTGACCCAGAGCCAGCTCACCAAGATCTACAGAAGGCCCATCTGCCAGCACATCACCACGGGCAATGACATCACCCTGGCGAACAATTGAGCGCTGGTTGATACAGGTGTTCTGGTTTGAACGGGTGTACTTGGTGAGGTTATAGATATCCACACCAGCATCACCCGCCTCGGTCTCTTCGTGGTTAACACGCACCACGATACGAGCCGCATCAACGCTTTCGATGACACCGCCACGGCGAGCAGACACACAAACGCCGGAATCCTGCGCAACTGTGCGCTCAACACCGGTACCTACCAAAGGCACCTGGGAGCGTAGCGTCGGAACAGCCTGGCGCTGCATGTTCGCGCCCATCAAAGCCCGGTTAGCATCATCGTGCTCAAGGAACGGAATCAATGAGGCAGCAACAGACACAACCTGGCGCGGCGATACGTCCATGAAATTAACGCTTTCAGGAGGCATAACCGTTGTTTCGTTTTGATGACGCACCGTTACCAGCTCGTCCATCAACCGCTTGCCATCGTCCATAGCCGCGCTGGCCTGGGCGATAACGTAATTGCTCTCTTCGATAGCCGACAGATAAACCAGCTCATCGGTTACCAGGCCGTCCACAACTTTTCTGTACGGGCTCTCGAGGAAGCCGTAAGAGTTGGCACGTGCGTAGGTAGCCAGCGAGTTTATAAGACCGATGTTCGGGCCTTCTGGCGTCTCGATTGGGCATACGCGACCATAGTGCGTCGGGTGAACATCTCGAACTTCGAAACCAGCGCGCTCACGGGTCAAACCACCAGGCCCAAGAGCCGAGATCCGACGTTTGTGTGTCACTTCAGACAGCGGGTTGTTCTGATCCATAAACTGGGACAGCTGGCTGGATCCGAAGAACTCCTTAACAGCAGCGGCAACCGGTTTGGCGTTGATCAGATCCTGAGGCATCAGGCCTTCACTTTCTGCCAAGCTCAGACGCTCGCGCACCGCGCGCTCAACACGTACCAAGCCCACACGGAACTGGTTTTCTGCCATTTCGCCTACGCAACGCACTCGGCGGTTACCCAGGTTATCGATATCGTCTACGTTACCCTGTCCATTACGGATATCGATCAGGGTCTTGAGGACATCGATTATGTCTTCGTGAGTCAACGTGCCTTCACCGGTACTCTCTTCCCGGCGCAGACGACGGTTGAGCTTCATCCGACCTACAGCAGACAGGTCGTAGCGCTCCTCAGAGAAGAACAGGTTGTTAAACAAGTTCTCTGCCGAATCCTTGGTGGGCGGCTCCCCAGGGCGCATCATGCGGTAGATCTCTACCAGAGCTTCCAGCGGGCTGCGGGTCGGGTCGATACGCAGGGTATCGGACATGAACGGGCCGCAATCCAAGTCGTTGGTATAAAGAGTCTCGATGTCTGTTACGCCAGCATCGAGAATCTTGGTAACAACCTCATCGCTGAGCTCAGTATTACACTCAACCAGCATCTCGCCCGTGGCCTGATCCACCATATCCTTTGCCAATACACGGCCATACAGATACTCGGTGGGAACCTCAAGCTCGTCAATACCAGCCTTTTCGAGCTGCTTGATATGACGGGCCGTGATCCGGCGACCTTCTTCAACGATTAGCTTGCCGTCGTTATCTTTGATATCAAACGTTGCAATATCACCGCGAAGCCGGCTTGGTACCAGCTCAAGCTTACAATGCTCTGCAGCCAGGGTGAACTTGCTCGTCTCAAAGAACATCTCCAGCATCTGCTCGGAGGTATATCCAAGCGCGCGCAGAAGAATGGACGCGGGCAACTTGCGCCGGCGATCGATGCGAACGAATACGGAGTCTTTTGGATCGAACTCGAAGTCGAGCCACGAACCACGGTAAGGAATCACCCGGGCTGAGTACAACAGCTTACCGGATGAATGAGTCTTACCTTTGTCATGATCAAAGAACACACCGGGAGAGCGGTGGAGCTGGGAAACAATAACACGCTCGGTACCGTTGATAACGAAGGTACCGTTCTCAGTCATCAGGGGCATTTCGCCCATGTAAACTTCTTGTTCCTTGATGTCCTTGATCGCCTTGTTGGACGATTCCCTATCGTAAATGATAAGGCGGACTTTCACTCTCAGCGGCGCCGCGTATGTTACGCCTCTAAGCTGGCATTCCTTGACATCAAATACGGGCTCACCAATGCGGTAGCTCACGTACTCGAGCGCAGCATTGCCAGAATAGCTGGCAATCGGGAATACGGATTTGAATGCTGCGTGAAGACCGGTTTCCCGACGATCTCCAGGGGCGGCTTCCATTTGCAGGAAGTCCCGGAATGAATCCAGCTGAATAGACAGCAAATAGGGGACATCCATCACGGAAGGCAATTTACTGAAATCTTTGCGAATCCGCTTTTTTTCGGTGTAGGAGTAAGTCATCTGCATTCCCCAGCTTTAGACCTGATACCTGGTATCAAGAAGCAACCAATGTTCTGCTTCGGGGCCGAATTGCTCGGCTTATCGCGCCGTCTTAAACAAAGACTCTGGTAACCGGTTGCAGGTCTAAAACCAACCTGCGCGTGCAAACCAGACTCTATAGCATATACAACAGAAAAAGGCCGGTGGCACAAAGCCACCAGCCTATCTACGCTAGACGCGCAGTTTCGATCAACAGCCGACTCTTACTTAAGCTCAACAGAAGCGCCTGCTTCCTCAAGCTTCTTCTTAGCTTCTTCTGAGTCGTCTTTGCTCGCTGCTTCCTTGATAGTGGAAGGCGCGCCGTCAACCAGTTCTTTCGCTTCTTTCAGACCCAGGCCGGTCAGTTCACGAACAGCCTTGATAACGTTAACTTTCTTTTCGCCAACGCCAGTCAGAATTACGTCAAATTCGGTCTGCTCTTCAACAGCAGCAGCTTCGCCGCCGGCTGCAGGTGCAGCTGCAACAGCAGCAGCGGCAGATACGCCGAATTTCTCTTCCATTGCTTCAACCAACGCAACAACGTCCATTACGCTCATTTCTGCAATTGCATTCAAAATGTCTTCGTTAGACAGAGCCATGACTTTCTCCCAAAATGGTAAAAATGGTGTTCAACAGAATCAAGCAGCGTCTTGCTTCTGGTCGCGAACTGCCGCTACGGCGCGGGTCACTTTCGAAGGAACTTCGTTCAGTGTCCGTGCCAGCTTGGTGATTGGTGCCTGTGTTACTATCGCCAGCATCGTCAGTGCTTCGTGACGTGTTGGCAACTTGGCAAGACGATCGATTTGGTCTGCGCCCATCAGCTCACCGCCGATGGCCAGGCCTTTAATCTCGAACACTTCTTTCTCTTTTGCAAAATCCTTCAGTAGGCGCGCAGCCGCTCCCGGATCTTCCATAGAGAATGCCAAAATAGTCGGGCCGACCAGGGCCTCGTCGATGCACTCAAACTCGGTACCACGAATAGCGATCTTCGCAAGGTTGTTACGAACAACCTGAAGGTGCACATTCTCGGCACGAGCTTTGGCACGCAGAGCCGTCATATCACCAGAGGTGACACCACGATAGTCAGCCAAAACCACAGACAGGGCACCACCGGCAGTCTCGTTGACTTCAGCGACGATCGCCTTCTTGTCTTCGAGTCTAATTGCCACTGGATTTCTCCTCGATTTCGCCGGGGACATCCCGGCAAACCCATCATTGCCCTGGAAGCTGTTTAAACCAGCTTCCTACGAGCGCCTTAACGGTGTTTGGGTTCAGAGAGAACGTCTTCACACCGTCTGCGCAGGCGTTGCTTTAACCCTTCCAGTCCTGGGACTTCAGGGGCCTGCGGTCTTTGACAGCCTTGGCTTCCGCCTAGACTACAAAGCAACTACCTATCAAAACGTCAGATTTCCAGACCGCTCTGATCGATAGTCAGGCCAGGACCCATAGTCGATGAAACCGTGATCTTCTTGAGATACACGCCCTTCGACGACGATGGCTTGGCCTTTTTCAGATCTGCCACCAGCGACTCAAGGTTTTCCTTGATGTTCTGGGCAGAAAATTCAACGTTACCCAAGGGGGAATGGATGATCCCGTTTTTATCCGTGCGATAACGCACCTGACCTGCCTTGGCATTCTTAACAGCAGTTTCAACATCGGGAGTAACCGTACCCACTTTCGGGTTAGGCATAAGGCCGCGAGGCCCCAGGATTTGGCCAAGCTGACCAACAACCCGCATAGCGTCCGGAGTGGCAATTACCACGTCGAAATCCATGTTACCCTTTTTCACTTCCTCAGCGAGGTCGTCCATGCCGACTATATCAGCACCGGCAGCGATCGCTTTCTCAGCGTTGGCGCCTTGCGTAAATACTGCAACACGAACAGTCTTACCTGTACCGTGAGGCAACACAGTGCTGCTGCGCACGACTTGGTCGGACTTACGCGCATCAACCCCAAGATTGATTGCAACGTCTAAAGATTCCTTGAACTTTACGCTCTGCCCCAGCTCTACCAGCAGGGTTACTGCCTCATCTACAGAGTAGGAACGAGTGGAATCAACCTTTTCGCGAATCAACTTTTGACGCTTGTTCAGCTTCGACATATTACAAGCCCTCCACGGTGAGGCCCATGCTGCGGGCAGTTCCAGCAATGGTACGAACCGCTGCTTCCATATCGGCAGCAGTCAGGTCTGGCTCTTTGGCCTTGGCGATTTCTTCGAGCTGCTCGCGAGTCACCTTGCCAACCTTATCGGTATTCGGACGACCAGAACCACTCTTTACACCAGCAGCCTTCTTGAGAAGAACAGGCGCAGGTGGAGTCTTAGTGACAAACGTGAAGCTGCGATCACTGTATACAGTGATAACAGTAGGAATCGGCAGACCGGCTTCCATATCCTGTGTCTGCGCGTTGAACGCCTTACAGAACTCCATGATATTAACACCACGCTGACCCAGTGCGGGGCCAACGGGGGGGCTCGGGTTGGCCTTACCGGCAGCAACCTGAAGCTTGATGTATGCTTCTATCTTTTTAGCCATGATAGTACTCCTATGGGTCCAAACGCCTTTAGGCTCCCCGTTGCAGACACAAAAAGCCCGCAACGCCTGAGCGCGCGAGCCTTCCGGTTAAAAGCTGCTGATCAGTCCTTCTCGACCTGGCCAAACTCCAGCTCTACCGGAGTTGAACGACCGAAGATCAGAACAGCAACCTTGACCCGACTCTTGCCGTAGTCAACTTCTTCTACCACACCGTTGAAGTCCGCGAACGGCCCTTCAACTACGCGAACAACCTCACCTGGCTCAAACAACGTTTTGGGCTTCGGCTTATCTACACCGCTTTCAACACGGCGCAAAATCGCTTCAGCTTCACGCTCGGTGATTGGAGCAGGCTTATCTTTGGTACCGCCGATAAAGCCGAGCACCCGAGGCGTGTTCTTCACAAGGTGCCAAGTGCCGTCGTCCATTTCCATTTGAACGAGAACGTATCCGGGGTAAAACTTGCGCTCACTTTTGCGCTTCTTCCCGTCACGCATCTCAACAACTTCTTCGGTAGGAACAAGGATTTCACCAAACCTTTCCTCCATACCTTCGAGCGCGATGCGCTCGGCGAGAGTGCGCATTACGTGCTTTTCGTAGCCAGAATATGCATGAACCACGTACCAGCGCTTAGCCATTGCCCACTCCTGTTAACCTATGAATCCGGCGACCAGCCAACTGATTATCGAATCCATGCCCCACAACAACAGAGACACAACCAGCACAAAGACCACAACAATAACTGTAGTCTGCACCAGCTCTGGCCTGGTGGGCCATACCACCTTCCGGATCTCGACGCGAGCTTCTTTGAGAAGGGTCGCGAATCGCCGTCCACGCACTGTTTGCAAAGCCACTAGAGCCGCAACAATTGCGAGAACAACAAGAGCCAGAACCCGATACAGCAAAGACTCGGCGCTGAAATACTGATTGCCAACCACACCAACGGCAATCAGTACGAACACAACTAGCCACTTCACTAAATCGAAGCGACTGTTTGACTGAACGGCTTTTGACTCCATGGGAATCAACTTATGTATCCGGATGTTAAAAAAATGGCAGGCCAGGAGGGAATCGAACCCCCAACCTGCGGTTTTGGAGACCGCTGCTCTGCCAATTGAGCTACTGGCCTGCACCGAAACAACTCAGTGCACTTTCAATCGAGCAAATTACTCGAGGATCTTTGCGACTACGCCGGCACCAACGGTACGACCGCCTTCGCGAATCGCGAAGCGCAGGCCATCTTCCATGGCAATCGGAGCAATCAGCGTCACTTCCATCTTCACGTTATCGCCTGGCATAACCATTTCCACGCCTTCCGGCAGTTCACAGGAACCAGTTACGTCAGTGGTACGGAAGTAGAACTGTGGACGATAGCCTTTGAAGAACGG